>Ga0208192_1000606_pt1 | contig 27909 bp, 16 predicted proteins | sample June2015DPH_13_1_2_FD_184711 | JGI IMG/M metagenome (GOLD analysis project Ga0208192, IMG submission 184711) | Peatland microbial communities from SPRUCE experiment site at the Marcell Experimental Forest, Minnesota, USA - June2015DPH_13_150... | ecosystem: Environmental > Terrestrial > Soil >... | reverse complement strand
CTACGCCTAAAGCAATGGCTGGCAATCCATCGGTAACTAAGTTTATCCAAAGGAGTTGTACAGCAGTCAATGCGATTCCAGCGCTACTTACCAAGGCTATGTCAGGATTAGGCGTAAAAATTTGGGCTAGGTACGGAACGCTAATCACAGCAAAGAAAATAACGAGAATCTCCATGATGTTGCACTGGAGCAGGTAGGTTAGGCATTTTTTGATGTTATCGTAGATTTCTCTGCCTTCTTTAACGGCTTTAACGATGCTGGCAAAGTTATCATCTGCCAAAACCATATCTGCGGCTTCCTTCGTCACTTCGGTGCCCGTAATGCCCATGGCTATGCCTATGTCACTCATTTTCAATGCTGGGGCATCATTGACGCCGTCACCTGTCATGGCAACAACTTCATTTTTTTTCTTCCAAGCCTTGATAATTCGCATTTTATGTTCAGGTGACACCCTAGCGTAAATAACCACTTTCTCTACTACAGCAGCTAACTGATCATCCGTCATCTCTTCAAGTTCCGCACCCGTCAGCACCTTGCCTTCTTCCTCTTTTTCACCAAGCAAATTCAGCCCCTTAGCAACGGCTACTGCGGTAAGTTTGTGGTCGCCTGTAATCATAACGACACGGATTCCCGCGCTTTTGCAGATGCCTATGGCATCCTTGGCTTCGGGACGAGGAGGATCAATCATGCCCATTATACCGACGAATACAAAGTCATGTTCGAGCTCTTCGTCTAATTTGCCAGCCTCGGTAGGCAATTCTTTGTAGGCAAAGCCCAAGTTCCTTAAGGCTTGGAGTGCCATGTCTTCCGTGACTTTGAGGTGTTTAGCGAGGGTTTCCCTGCTGAACGGCTGTACTTCTCCGTCTATAAAGATTTTGCTGCATCTCTCCAAGACTACTTCAGGGGCACCTTTCATGTAGGCGATTTTTCTGCCCTGTGTAGCATGTATGGTTGTCATGCGTTTTCTTTCAGAAGAGAATGGAATTTCAGCTATTCGTGGCTCTTGCTGTTCAAGCTCTTCTTTGTCAATGCCTGCTTTTTTTGCGGCAACAATTAGCGCTCCCTCAGTAGGGTCACCTTTAACAGTCCAAGTTCCTGTTTTCATGTGTTTTTCAAGGCTGGAGTCATTGCATAGCGCCGCGACTTTGAGCAGGGTTTTCAGGTGATCGTCAGGGGAGACTGCTTTATCTTCAAACAGGAATTCGCCCGTTGGAGCATACCCTATTCCCGTTACTTTTATGACCCGGTCGTTGGCGTAGATACGTTGGACTGTCATCTCTCCCTTCGTCATGGTTCCAGTTTTATCGCTGCATATGACGCTGGTGCTTCCAAGCGTCTCCACGGCGGGCAACCGCTTAACTATGGTGTTGACTTTAGCCATGCGATACATGCCAATGGCCAGAGCGCCAGTTACTATGGCAGGTAACGCTTCAGGAACCGCAGCAACTGCTAGACTGACAGCCCAAAGGACCATGTCCAAAATGGGGCGCCGTTCGAGAACTATGCCGACTACTCCTACGCTTATAGTCATAATTATGGCTATGATGCCTATCCACTTGCCCACAATTGCCATTCGCTTTTCCAAGGGTGTTCGCTCTTGGGGCGCGGCTTGGACCATTTCGGCGATTTTGCCAAATTCCGTGTTCATGCCTGAGGTAGTGACGACGGCTTTGCCTCTTCCGTAGACGATGATTGTTCCCGTGAAAACCATGTTGTGTCTGTCATTTAGTGGCGTCTGCTCAGCTAGTTCCGAGGTAAATTTATTGACGGGCGCTGACTCTCCAGTTAATGATGCCTCATCCACTTTCAGAGTGAAGACTTCCAGAAGCCTTGCGTCTGCAGGAATCTTATCGCCAGTGTAAAGCAAGATGATATCGCCGGGAACAAGTTGGCTGGCTGGAATCTTCATCTTTTTTCCTTCGCGAAGAACATTGGCGGTGGGTGCAGTCATCTTTTTGAGGGCTTCAACTGCTTTTTCGCTGCGGTACTCTTGAGTGAAACCTAAAACTGCGCTCGCTATTACGATGGCTAGGATGATGACGGCGTCGGTTGCTTCGCCAACAGCCAGAGAAAGCCCTGTGGCTATGAGTAGGATGATCATGAGTACGTTCGTGAACTGTCCCAGCAAAAGTTTCAGGGGCGACTTTCTTTTCTCCTTCTTCAACTCGTTGGGCCCATAAATGCTGAGACGCATTTGGGCTTCTTTTAGGGTTAACCCATCAGCGTTAGAATCAAGTTTTCTTAGAGCTTCATCTATGCTTAGAGAATGCCAATTCTTTGATGTCTGCCCCATTTCCACCCTTTCTCTTTAAGTGCTTTATTTTAATACTCTTTTCTCACAACCTTGTTTAGATTGATTAAACTGGCTTATAAGAAAACTGCAAGCAGATAAGCCAACAATTTTGTAAGAAGGAATTTACCTAAAACTTTAAGTTGTCTTACCTATCACCAAAATAAGTATACAAGCGTGTCAACATGAAGTTTTGCTTAGTCAGCACTAGTCCTAACGAGGGGCTGGACGAACGGGAAAAAAACAAATCAATCGCTGCATTCCCGCCCCTAAGCCTTCTCTATTTAGCTTCGGCTCTAAAAATAAACGGCGTTGAAGTTTCAGTACTAGACCAGCCAGGTCAAGGCTTAACGGTGAATGAAACCGTGGATTGGGTCATGAAGGAGAACCCTGATGTTTTAGGTTTCTCAGCGCTTTCTACCTCAGGCAAAACGGCGGCATTAATCAGCAGTAAAGTGAAAGAGAGAAACCCCAATATCACAACTGTTCTAGGAAACCATTACGCTACCTTTAACGCACATCGAATCCTAAAACGATACCCATCAGTGGACGTTATTGTACGGGGAGAAGGCGAAAAACCAATCACGCAATTAGCGGACTGCCTAAAACACAATGAACCCTTAAGCAACGTACTTGGTATTAACTACAGAAACAACCATGAAATAGTCTCCACACCCGACCAGTCTTTAATTAAAAACTTGGATGCTTTGCCTTTTCCAGACCGCAAACTGATCAATGTTGATTATCACTGCATGATGGCAGGAGCAAACGTAGCGCCTAAAAAGTTCACAAGCATAGTTTCCAGCCGAGGCTGCGTTTACTCGTGTCGCTTTTGTAGTTGTACAGAATTCGCTCATAACGTTTGGAGGGCTCGGTCAGCCCAAAACACTCTTGAAGAACTGGAACTGCTCGTAAGCGAAGGCTACAAACAGTTAATTTTTGTTGATGACAACTTCACATTGAACCCTAAAAGAACAATAGAAATCTGCAAAGGCATGATAAAAGAAAAAATGGATTTTCAATGGATATGCGAAGGAAGAGTAGACAACTGCTCAAGTGAACTGCTAAAAGCAATGGTGAAAGCAGGCCTCAAAATCCTGTATTTCGGCATAGAAAACGCTAACCAAAGAATACTTGATTACTTTAACAAAACAATCACGCCGCAGCAAACAGAAACCGCTGTGAAAACCGCCCGTAAAGTAGGCGTAGACGTGATTGTAGGCTCCTTCATCGTTGGCGCCCCAGACGAGACAAGGCAGGAAATCCAAAACACCATAAACTTTGCCAAACGCCTACCCCTTGACCTCCCACAATTCAACATTTTAGGCGCACACCCAGGAAACGACATCTGGAACGAGATGAAATCAAAGGGCTTCTTGAACGCGGATGAGGATTGGGAGACTGGAGTGGCTGTTTCCAAGATTTGCTCAACCGCCGTGCCCTGTGGCGAAATAAAACAAATGATTCACAAAGCGTTCATGGAGCATGTCCGTAGACCATCGTATCTGCTGAGGCAAATTGGAAAGACACTGCAGAGTCCTTACCGGAGGAATGTTGTTGCAAGCAATATAACCCGAATAAGCGACATCATAGAAGGCACTAGCAGCGTAACGTAGCCGTAAAGTTTAATGGAGCAATAAAGAATTATTAAGATCGCTTCGAAGAGGCTTTTTCATGAAGTTTGAAACCAAAATCATGGAAATAATACCAAGAACAGCTGACGTAACCAGCTACAGGTTCCCCCGACCCCCAGAATTAACTTACAAGCCAGGACAATACTTTTTCATAACCATAAAACAAGATGATAAAGAGTTAACTCACCACTTCAGCTTTAGTAGCAGCCCAACAGAAAAAGAATATTTTGAGTTTACTAAGAAATTAACTGACCATGAATACTCAATTGTTTTAAAAAGTGCTAAAGTAGGCGACTGGGCAAGAATAGACGCGCCATACGGTCAGTTTACTTTTGAGGGCGAATACCCAAAAATCGCATTGCTTGCAGGCGGCATAGGAATAACCCCGTTTATGAGCATATGCAAATATGCCACAGACAAACAATTAGACTCGAAAATCACGCTTTTTTACGGTTGCCGCACGGAAAAAGATATGGCGTTCAAAGAAGAGCTTGAAACTCTGCAAACTGAAAATAAAAATCTAAAAATACTCTGTATAGTCAACCAGCCCACAAGTCAATGGACAGGAGCAACTGGCATAATCACCGCAGACATGATTAAACAAGCGTTGCCTGATTACAAAGAAAACGTGTTTTATACTTGTGGACCGCCCCCTATGGTAAAAGCAATGGAAGCAATTATCGAAAGTTTGAGCTTACCTAAGTCACAGATGAAACAGGAGTACTTCACGGGATACCCCTAAAACAACTTACGCTGGATAGACCTCTAAATTCAAGCCATTGTTATTCAACCTTGTCGTATGCATCGGGAACGTTACTAATCTTTTTGTTTCACACAGTTGAAAGCTCATATGTCGATAAGTAACTAATCATCGCCTATTAGTGAAAAAGTAATCTTTACTAGGATATTTTTTTTGTCTGATACCCTTGTTTTTATAAAGTTTATTTAAATGCCGCCTAAGAATTTAATAAAGAAAAAAGAGGAGAATTTTAAGGGGGTTTTTGATGTATTCCACTATTGCCATTGAGTGTATCGCGCATTAACCGTTACGTCTGAAAAGGCTACTATGTATGCAGAGGTTCCGACCCAATAATAATAGTTGTCGGCAAAGTCATAGACTGGAAAAGTTTAATTCTATAATAAAACCTTTCATTATTATGCAAAATCAGATAAATCCTCGCCTGATTTTTACGAAACAAAGATTTCCCGTATTTATCATTCTAGTAGCCATTGACACTATTTCACTTTACTTGGTGCTTACTCATCAGATTAGCGGATCTGCTTTTTCAGGTATCATAGTTGTTTGCATCACAGTAGGATTGCTGTATGTGAGATTTTTGCGTCGTAGAGCTAAAAGGAAGCAAGTGAGCGAGCAAGCATCGACCTCAACTTCTAAACAAGTGTAACAAAACGAAAAGATCGTTAGAATTTTGTTCCCGTAAATCCCTACCTGTTGTTTCATAAAAAATATAAAAACACTCAGGGCAAAACCATTCCTTTATTTACATTTCTTACCGCCTTTTAAGTTTATAGCGTATTTTATCTCAAAATTAATTATTTCCTGGATATACTCAACGGCGGGTAGATGTGCGTGGTATTGCTTGTCTTCTTGTGGTTATTTAATGGGTGTTTTCTAGCGCATTTTACTCATTAGTCGTTACTGTAATGGTTGTTTTTTAGAGGTTATTATGTCGCAAGGATGCTTTTTTTGGTTCTTCTCAAAGATGACTTGAATTTGAAGCGCAAAATTTGGAAAATAAATACATGAACTTTGGATGAAGGCGAATAAGAATTGAGGAAAAAAACAATTTCCGGGGTAATAATTGCTATGCTTCTGATAAGAGTGCTTTACTTGTATCCAAACATCAATTTTGTAGTTGATCTCATTTATTAAATTGACATAGGGCGAGGTACGTACTATTTGTTGAAGAAAACCATTAACAAAAAGTATCCTTACTCACATCTAGTTTTTAGCTAGAAAAATCTACCCCAAAAACTAGCGTCAATACCGGAGTCTTTTTGGGGTTTAGCTAAAAAGGAAGGATTAGGGGTAGAATCTGCGGGTTGTCCTTGGGAAGGGTATTGCGTCGATTATGTTGTCTAAGTCAAGCATCCATATTAGTAGCCGTTCAAGTCCCATTCCGAAGCCAACGTGCGGCACTGTGCCGTAGCGTCTTAGGTCAAGGTACCATTCGTAATCTTCAGGTTTCAAGCCTTGAGCTTTCATGCGTTGGATGAGCAGGTCTTTGTTTTCTTCTCTTGCGCCGCCTGTGCTGATTTCGCCTATTCTTGGCACCATCATGTCTACTGACATGGCAACTTCTGGGCGGTCTTGGTAGGTTTTGCAGTAAAACGCCTTAATCGCCGTTGGGTAATCGTAAACGAAAAAGGGTTTGCCGAAGTCTTCCGCTAAAACCTTCTCGTCCTCATAGCCCAAATCGGCGCCCCATGCAAGCGCTGGATTTTTCACTTTTAGCCTGTCAATTGCTTCAGCATATGTGATGCGTGGAAACGGAGTTTTCACCGCTTTCAGCTTATTTATGTCAGCGCCTAACTCAGCAAACTCTTTTTGACATTTATCGCCGATGCTTTGGCAAACATGCACCATTAAGCCTTCTTCAAACTTCATCAAACCATTCATGTCAGCGAAGGGCCATTCGCCCTCAATATGCCAGTACTCGGTCAAATGCCTGATTGTTCTGCTTTTTTCAGCTCGAAACGACGGCGCGATACAATAGACATTTTCTAAAGAGTAGATTAGAATTTCAAGGTAAAGCTGAGAACTCTGCGTTAGGTAAAGGTCTTGATCAAAATATTTCAAGCCGAAAAGTGTTGAGCCACCTTCAACTGCGGCGGAAATAAACATTGGAGGTGAAACCTCGGTGTAATCTTGGCTTTTGAAGTATTGGCGTGCTGCTTCTAACACATCAGCTCGAACCTTCATGATTAAGTTCATTTTCCTGCTGCGGAGCCAAAGGTGACGCATGTCGCGGATGAATTCTTCGCTTTTATCTTTCGATATAGGGAAGGTTTCTGCCAAACCGATAATCGTCATGTTTTCTACGCTGATTTCATATCCGCCAGGGGCGCGCTTGTCTTGTTTAGCGACGCCTTCCAGCGAGAGTGAAGATTCAATTGTTAATTTCTGTGCCTCGTTCCAGCAAGGGCTAGTTTTTTTAACAGTACACTGGATTACTCCTGTTGAATCGCGGATTAATAGAAAGATTAGCTCTTTTCCTTCACGTTTACGGTAAACCCAGCCGCGTAGAGTTACTTTCTGGTCTGTGCAGCATCCTTCTAATACTTCGCCTATTTTTACCAAAGCCATCTGCATCAACCGTTTCCATTAAATACTTATTTTCAAACCTAAATGCCTATCGATTTCAAACTTTTGGCATTTAGATAAACTTGATTAAAGAATTGTTCTTTTAATAAAGTGTTCTATCTAGAAGCGAAAGAGCTTTTAACCTGTTTGACCGCCTGCGAGGTTTGCTGAGGCTCTGGAACACTCTTAAGGAGAAAAGAATGCAAATTCTTGACTATGACTACTACCCTTTGTGAATTTAACCAGAGCCTTCTCAGCCCTTCTCTCTTCTCCATTGTTTTTTTAAGACTAAAAAAGGGGAAAGTGAATTTTTGGTTGTGCGTTATTATGGCCGTTTCTTAACTGCCATCAGTATTAGAGCGCCAACTATAGCTATTGCAACTATTATTGCGGCTGCTGCCACGGCAATGTACATTTCAGTTGAAGGCAAAGGATTCGCTGCCACTGGATATGGAGATGCTGTTGGCGCTGCAGCGCTGGCAACGAAAGATGACTCAGCAGAAGATCCATAGTATGATTGTGAACCTGCAAAGGTGGCGATGACAGTGTATGAGCCTGTGATGTCAGGTGTCCACGCGAAAGTGAACATGCCGCTGGAATCGCTTGTGGTGGTGCCGATGTTTCTGTAGTTGCCGTTCGCGTCGATAACGTCTATAGTTACTTGGACGCCGTTAACGTTTGTGGGAGTCGGAAACTGCTCGTACACGTAGCCCATCCAATCGCTCATGTTAGCATCGGAAACAGCTGGAACACCGTTGGGAAAACGCAGCTTCAAAGCGTCTTGTTGTGTGCCTGGTGAGACATCAGTCACCGTGCCCCGTATAACTAAGCTGTCTCCCACCGTAACACCAGTCATAGGCGCTTGCACGGTGATGGCACTTGGACCTTTACCGATGGCGTATATTTGCTGGTCGTAGCCGTTCATAGACACTATTATGCTATCTCCGATAATTGGATATCCTCCCCAGTGAGTTCCACGGAACAAACCATCCTCTCTCCAGATTAGAGCGCCTGTTGTTGCGTTGAGGCAGATCATTGGTGCTCCCGGCGGCAGAGATTGCTCATAACCAGAGTGTTCAGTAGAGGTAAAGTAGAACATCCCATTTGCGATGAACATTGGATAAAGAGGCCATTGGCCCCAAGTTGCGCCCTCAGCGTAGGGGTTGGAGGCAGTATACGTCCACAGGAGGTCGCCATTCGTGATATTATAGCAGTACAGTACTCCAGCGTAGCTTCCTTGGTAGAATCTGCCATCATAGATCGAGTCTATCATTCGACTCCCAGTGGCACCCATCCCTATCAGCAAATAATCCAAATAAGTACTCTCCGGCTTAGTTACCCATAGATACTGACCTGTTTCGGTGCTGAAGGCATAATCTTGCACAGTCTCTTTTTCACCTAGGATGAGAACGCCATTCTGAGCGTAGTCACTTGTAGCGCACCAGCCTACGGTTACGTTCCCTGCAGCCCAGGCAGCAGGTGGCGTCCAAGTCGCATTGTACAGTAACTGTCCTAAAGTCTCTGGCGCTCTGCTTACGGCCCATAAGTTGACTGCCGTAGTGCTGTAAGTCCCACCCATTATTCTGTCGTCAAGAACTGATATTACGCTTCCCGGTAAACCCTTTGGTATCGTCACGTTCGACATGTATCCGTTTAGCCCTAAAGGTGTTAAATAGCTGGAACTAGGTTGCATATTAGTAGTTGTCCCAGTTAGACCTGTCGCGTTAACAATCTTTCCCTGAGGTTCCCACTGTCCCCAGCCCATAGAACCGATGTCTGTGCTTGCATAGAGCGCTGGTATGTTGGTTGAGTTCCACAGAGTCATCCAGCCATTTGCCTGATTAAGAGTGTATATTAGTATTTCACCGTTTGGACCATACACTGTGCTGCCTGAAGGAAGGCCATATAAGGTATACATATAGTTGCCAGTAATAGGGTCAAATGCACACCAAATAGTGCCAGCAGTTGAAGGAAGACCCAAAAGGGGACGCGTACCAGCGTTAGCGGTTGCCCACAAATAGGCGTAAGAGCCAAAGAGATCGATTGAATTCCAGTTAAATATTTGCCCGCGTGATAACGTTAGGTTGTTAAGCAACGTTTGAGTCCATAGAGTTTCGCCAGTATGTAGATTTATGCAAGTATATTCGCAGGTCGTTGATACGCTCGAAGAGTCACGATAGTAGAGGTTTCCGAGCATGATAACGCTCCCTAGAAATTTGCCTTCGTATGCATCTCCGGCTGACATTCTGTCAAGGGTAATATTTGACCAGGGGCTCAGCGATCCTCCTACAAGACCTGCTGCCTGATTTAACGAATGACTCCACAATACATGAGGAGACGTAGGCGCATTGTCGTTACCGATAGCGATCCTGTTATAGGTGGGAGCCAAGTTAGAAGCTGTTAGCCAATTTCCTCCAATCGCCGCCCAGGAATTAAACTGATCATTTATCGGGCGCGTCCAGTAGTCGGTTGGAAGTGGGACGTTTGGATAAGACGGTATTGGTTCCTGCTGCACAACAAACGTCACAACTGGGCTGTCGCTGGCTAGCATCACCGTATTTAATGGAATGCCATTACCCGAGTTTGGGTTAGTCTGTTCAGGGAAGTGCGACTGTAAAGTGTAGTTGCCGACCATAGTAGGTGTATAATAACACCATGATCCACCCGTCGAGTCAGTTTTGAACGGCCCCAGCGTTGCATTGGTACCATCAGGACTTGTGACCGTCACAGTAATCCCAGTCCACGAATACAATGTGGATGCCGTCTGGTCTGTAATTCCAAACCGAAATAGCGTTTGTTGGCCGACACCATTGGGATTAGGCGTAGCACCAATGAAGGCATAGGTCATCTTCGTTCCGGCTCCTTTAGCAGTTGGTAAAGCAACAGTAGAAATAGTCATAGAAATCATCAGAATCAAAGCAATCATAATAGTCATAGTTTTATTTTTTAGCTTTTGCATTTTTCTTTTCCTCAATTTTATTTTGTATTGAGCAAGAAGCGTAAGTGCTCTCGCCCAATAGAGCATTTTCTGTCTCCAACTTACTTATAAAACCTTGCAAATAGTGAAAATATTAGAAATTGAATGGTGACGACAAATATAAAACTTGCTGAAAGATGGTGATTACGACAAGAAACGAACAAACACTTTGCCTTCGAGATAAATTAAATTAAAAAAGAAAGAGGTATTGCAGCCGCCGCTAGCAAGAGAAAAGGCAGTTGAGGCCACACAAACGCGTAAAGTAAACCAATCAGGACTTGGAAAACAGCTTGCATTATGAACATGAAGAATTGCAGGCAACCAGTAGCTGTGCCTCTTAGGTTTCGGGGCACCAAATCACCCATTAAAACTTGATAGCTATTTAACTGTAACAAGTTGCCTAAGCCAAAGAAGAAAAAGGCCAGCAGGAGCATGTTAAAGTCTGCGTTTATAAATAAAATCATGCCTGGAACATACAGTAAATAGCCAAGTATCAAGAAGCGTTTTCTTCCCATGACATCCATGCTTAACCCTGCGACTATGGCTGGAACAGCGATACTTAGATATCTAAAAGTCATAACGATTGCCCATTGCGCTAATGAAATTTTAAGAACTGAAGTGGCATAAACAACAAAGTAGGTTTGGCAACTAACTACTAACCCGTTTATGATTATGATGGCTAAGAAAAGGTTGAATGCAGATTTGGGAACCTTTCGCCAAACGCAAATGCCTTCCTTTACTGATTTTGGATAATCCCGCAAAGCCCTCATGAAGTTTGGTCGACTGCTCTCGCCAGTTGAAGACAATGTTTCTTTTAAATTGAGAGTCCATAAAGAGCGCCTTTTCTTCAAAAGCGATTGTTTTATTTGCCCGCAATTCTTAAATCGCCCTTGCAATGAGCATATTTGGATTAAGCAAAATGCAAGGCACTCGCGAAGGAAACTACAAACTAAAAGCACTAAAAATTTCGGCTATTGCAATCTTTAGCGTTGTAATAGTTGAGGTTTCAATAGGCTTATTTGTTAACAGTTTAGCTATACTCAGCGACGGCTTGCACGCATTACTTGACGCCGTATCAACTATCATGTTATTTTTTGCGGTTCGTGCTTCGATCAAGCCTCCAGACGAAGAGCATACTTACGGACATGAAAAGTTTGAAACCATAGGCGGACTCATAGGTGGCTTAGTCCTAATTGCCGTGGCATTCTTAATTTTTTACGAAGCCGCACTAAGATTGATACATATCACGATGATTGCTCAAGGCGTAGAGTTTACAGGTTTCATCGCTATCGGCTACGCTCTTTTTATTGCTTCTTTAAGAGTTACGATTTTCAGGAAAACCCAGCACATTGAAAGTCCCTCTATGAAGGTTGGTCTTTACGATGCTATTTCAGATTTAAGCTCAACTTTGATAGCTCTGCTGGGGTTTGGCTTAGCTACCTTAGGCTTTTTTTACGGAGATGCCGTAGCATCAATCTTCCTTGGAATTATGCTCAGTTATTTGAGCTTTAAACTTGTGAAATTCAGCGTGATGGAACTAAGCGACACAGCATCAAAGGAGCTTGTTCAAAAAACAAGAAAAGCAATTCTTTCAAATGAAGGCGTAGTGAAAACCGAAAACCTCAAAGTCCGAAAAGTAAGCTCTAAAATCTTCATTGATGCATCCGTACAAGTTTCAAGTATCATGAGCTTGGAAGAAGCGCATTCTTTAGCCTCAAAAATAGAGGCTGACTTGAAAGTAGCCCTTGGCAACGTTGACGCCACAATTCATATTGAGCCATCTGAAAAAGAGACTAAAATGGAAAAGCTAGTTGAGAAACTAGCGACGGTTGAGGGCGTGAAAGAAGTGCATGAAATCTCAACCATTTACATTGGCGGTAAACTCTATATTACCTTGCACGCGTACGTGAACCCTGAACTGTCAGTTGAAGAAGCGCATAACATCGCTGAGGCTATTGAGCGAAGAATACACTCTGAAATAAAGCCGCTTGAAAACGTCACCGTGCACGTTGAGCCTTCAGGCGTGGCGGTTCCAGCCGCTGAAGTAAATGAGGCTCAGCTTAGAAAAGTCGTTTACGAAGTTGCCAAAGACATCGCTGGTAATCTGCGCATTAAAAGGATAGTGACATATGCTTCCGCGGGGAAACGTTACATTAACATTGACTGCTACTTCACCAAGCAGGTTCAAATAAAAGAAGCACACAAGATTGCCTCACTGGTTGAAAAGGAAACTAAGGAGCATTTTGCAAACGCGGTTGTTACTGTGCACATGGAACCAGAATGCGCATAACGTACCCTAAAAACCCGTTTTGTTCAATTTAAATTAACTTTTGAGTGTTTTAAAAACAAAAAAAGGAAAGGAAGATTTACTTTCTTTTCCTGTACGTGTATGCTCCGAAAATGATCGACACTGATACTAATAGGACAGCTATGGTGACTGTAGCTTGGGCTGAAAACTCAGGTATTGTCGGTGTTGGTGTGGGCGATGTGCTGGTCGGACTGAATACTGGTTGGTAAGTGTAGGTGTTTCCGTAACCGTGATTCACATTGTACGGGTTATCTGTGGGAGTATCTGTGAATGAGTATGCACCGTGAGTAAGTGGATAGCCTCCAATAACCCAGTGATCAAATATCCAGCCGCTGCTTGGCGTTGCAGTTAGATTAAGTTGAGTGGCATTTTCTAAAGCATATGTTCCTGGTGCAGGGGATGTGGTTCCTCCAACTGCAGCCAAGACCACGACAATTGCGGCAGCACTTGGATTTGTTACGGTTACCCCTCCGGGGGGTATTTGTATTGGCTGGAATATTGCTTGGACGGCATAGGTGACGCCTCCGCTTACAGTGAGTGTTGTAGGATTATTAGTGTCGATAGTGCCGCCTGTGCTAGTTATAATTTCCCAATTCTGGAAAACAAAGTCAGTACCGGCTGTCGCTGTTAACGTAACAACTGTGCCGTCATTATAGGTAGTGGTTCCTGCGGCTGGATTCGTTGTTCCGCCTACTGAGGTTAAGATAGTGACAGTGGCTTGTCCTTGTGCCTTAACGCTTGCGATGTTCGGATTCATGGCCATTAGTAAAAGTGCTGACGTTAGTAGAATCAAAGCAAAAACTTGGAAGTTTTTAGATTTTAACAATTTTTGTTATCTCCCTAAAAATTTCGAATGCTTACTTCGTTATAGAAAGTGAATTTGATATATTTTTAACTATGTGATTGTAGTGCAACAGCAACAACAACAAGTTAACGCTTGGAATTTTTGAAACCGACTGGAGTGGAAATAGCAAAGTTGAAGTTAATTAGCTCATAAACACTTTAATGCTTATCATTATATACTAGCTTATGTAAGTAGTTAAGAGTGCTATGAGAATGCTGTCTCACTCAGCCATAGTTAAACTGAAAGCTATTCTCGTTATTGACCTTATTATTGTAGGTGCGGTTGCAGGGGTCTACCTTTACCTCCAAAATCAAGGCATGATAGCAGTTGCGTCCAAGCCAGCTGCGTTTACTCTAAAAAACCTAATCATTGACCCTTCTCAGGTAACTGCGGGTAATGCAGTACAAATTTCGGTTAATGTAACAAACATCGGCGATTTGGCAGGCAACGAAACGCTAAACCTTGTAATCAACGATACAGTTAAAGACGCAGCAAATGTAACTCTTGCAGGCGGCGACTCTGAGATATTGCAGTTCACAGATATCGAAACCATGGAAGGCAATTGTACTGTCAAAATTGGCGATTTAACGGGAAACTTCACAGTTAAACCCGCTCCGCCAGAGTCAAGCCCAATAATCTTATCCAATCTAAAGGTTGACCCATATGAGGTTTGGGCAAACCAAACAGTTACCTTAACTGCATCCGCCAAAAACCCCACCACAGAAGCGGATAATATTACTGTTAAAGTAACACTTGATGGTGCAGCGTTAGAAACTAAAGTTATTGAATTGAATGCAAGTGAAACAGAAACAGTACAATTCACAGTTAACGCAACAACAGAAGGAAGGCACGTCGCCAAACTAAACACTCTCAGCGGACCATTCACAATCGTAAAGACTGGCTACCACACGCTCGAAATTGCCAGATCAGGCGGTGGCTCCAAACCCTTAACCTTCACCCTAGACGGAGAAACACATGACACTCCATATATTGCGCTACTGCCAGTAGGAGAATATACCGTATCTTGTCCAAACCCCTTCGACGTTGGAACAGGCATTTTGCAATTTACCTCTTGGAGCGACGGACCAACTAGCGCAACAAGAACTTTCACATTAGATAAATGGCTAATACTAGTTGCAACATACACTGTAATCAGCGGATATGCATCATGCCCGTCACTGTACACCTGGAATGGAACAGGCTACTCTTACGTCACTGATGTTTCAAACTCGGGATGGCTAGGATACATAGGCTCCATAAACCAAAATGGCAATATCATTTTTAGCGGAGGAAACCCACGGGATTACGTAAAACTTGACAAAAACCAACTAGCGACAAAAACCATCAATGGTAACAGCTACTATGACATGGTTATTTCTCAGGAATGGGATGAACTCTTCTACTTAGACTCAGCTACTTTGGTGGTTGTTGACCACCCAGTAGGCACTGATGCTTACACAACCATGACCAATTATCTTAACAAAGGTTCGACAGGACAGATTTACACTGTAAACACAACTAACGTCCTTTCACCCGTTGCAGCAACGAACGAGAAAGGCCAAAATGTTCTACCTGATATATTGAAAGCGGACGGCATATACACTCCGGGTAACAATGTCTTCGAAAGTTCTGCTTGGAACAACGTAACGCTTAACCAGTTAACACTCGATTTGGGCAATTTATCTTCGGCGCAACAAATAAAATTGGTAATGACAGGAATAGTTGACTGGGGATCATATCAGTCGTACTACAATTGGATAGACCAATTCAAGGCAGCAGCTGCCCAAGGCCTTGTATCCAATGGCACGCCGATTACACCGGCTCCGTACATGGAAATTAAAGCTGCAAATGGTACCTGGGTACGTGCCCCACAAGATAGGCAGGTACCGATACCGTCAGACTCGAACCCTAGAACTTTTGTCGTAGACTTAACGGGGCTGTTTCCAAAGGGCATAAGTGATTACCAAATAAGAATTACCAACGTTTGGAACGTAACCTATGATTATATCGGAATAGACACAAGTACTCAGCAAAACATTACAGTTCAAAAAATCAGTCCTACTGCAACTCTCAGCCAATTCTGTAGTACCAATTCTACTTCTTCTGGAAACTTTACAAGATACGGTGAAGTGACACAGCTACTTCAAAATGCAGATGACATGTATGTGATTGGAAGACAAGGCGACCAAGTTGAACTTGAATTCCCCACTGCCAACCTTACGGCACCTGCCCCGGGCATGGTGAGAGACTATTTCTTATTCGTAGCTTGTTGGTTTAAAGATCCGCCAGGAGAATGGGGCTACGGGTTCACTTTTACAGTTGACCCGATGCCTTTCATGGCTATGAGCGGATTCCCATACCCAGCGGATGAAAGCTACCCCTATGATGCAGCACACCTAGCATATCTGAAAGAATACAATACTAGAGTAATACCCGCTTCATAACTCAGCTATTTCTCCTAGGAAATTGCATTGGAAGAATAAACAAAACGTGCAGGCAAAATATGTGTAAGATTTAAATGGCTCTCTTTGTTATTTGCTTTATTAAAATTTCATGAGAACTCTGCATGTCGTTGATACCTGAAATCTCTAACCCGTATCTCGGAGCGTTTGCTGGTGGATTGTTATATGGATTAGTTGTTTGCACGGCATCATGTCTACCTTACATCGCAAGTTACATTGCAGGTATCGGCGCTGGTTTCCGCAAAAGCGTCGCTGTAACTTTGATTTTTAATTCTGGACGAGTGGCAGGTTACGCCTTGATTGGTGGCTTAATCGGTTTATTTAGCGGTTTGTTTCGATTGTTTGTGTCTGATGCAGCTTTCTCGCCGTTTCAAATTTATTCTTCGTTTGCTTTCGGCATTGTAACAATAATAATTGGCGCTAGCATTCTTCTAAAGTACAGGTCACCATGCGACTGTAACCTATCAGATAGCAAAAGCTTGGTTGCACAGGGAAAGACAGGCAGGTTTGGGTTTGATTTTCGAGCTTTTTCGCTTGGTTTAAGCAGAGGGTTAATCATCTGTCCGCCGTTGATAGCGCTTTTGATTTATTCGTTGCCTTTCTCAAATCCAATAGGCAGTGTAGGTTTAGCTGTCTTGTTTGGTTTAGGAACTGCTTTGTCTCCAATGTTGCTGTTAGGAGGAGTTACTGGTTGGCTTCTTAACAAGGCACCTTTATTTAGGAAATGGGTTTCAATAGCAGGTGCAGGAATACTAATAGTGCTTGGAATTGTCGCACTGATAAATTCAGTAATTCAACTATAATGATCAAAATGGCGAAAAAGAATGGATTGGGAAATCATTGGTGACATACTAAGAATTGCGGTGCTTGCGGGACTTGGGGTAGCAGGGATACTTGCTATTTTGATTTGGAAGAGAAACTTGGCGACAAGAGTAACTTACCTTAGGCTGGTCATTCAGGCGGTTTCTTTTGCAGCATTGTTCTACGTTTTCTCGTATTCTATTCCGCTTCTCTACGTATTGATCATTATTTTTGCAATGACGATTGTTTTAGGTCGTCTTTATTGCGGTTGGTTCTGCCCATTCGGCTTTGTCATGGACCTAATTATTCTCCTTCGAAAAGCGTTCAAAATTCGTTACAGAAGCCTTCCTGACAAACTTAACAAGATTCTTCATCAATCTAGATATGTGATACTGTTATTTTTCTTGTTTTTGCCCGTTATCTTATGGTTAATCCAACCGCCTCCAGATTTCAATTTCGCCGTTGTCATGGCGCAACTTTTGGCGGGTCCTTTTCGACCATACAGTGTTCTGCTTGACCCAATGATACCGCTAGTTGTGCCATGGACTGGCCCATTAGTTGTTAGCCAGATTAACCTCAGTTACCCGTATGTTCAAGATATTATCGCTTTTGCGGGCCTAAATATTGGTCAAGTAATCGCTATTGCTTTTGTGGGTTTGACTCTGGTAGGTTCATTCTTTGTAAGGCGGGTTTGGTGCCGCTTCTGCCCAACAGGTGCTTCATTAGCGGTTGTGAATAGGTTTAAAGGTTTTAAGTGGGCACCTCTGCTTCATATTGAAAAAGACGAAGAAAAATGCACAAAGTGCGGCGTTTGCAAGAGGGTTTGTCAATCGCAAGTCAATGATGTGTATGAGCAGAAGGGAGGAAAAATAAACACTTCAATGTGCATGCTATGCTTGCGATGCACTGAAATGTGCCCCTACGAAGATACTTTGAAAGTAAAGTTAGGAAATAAAACACTGTTCAAGTCAAGAAACTGGTTAGAACCGTCAACAAGTGAGTGAGGAAAAGAAAATGAAGAGCGAAAAAGTTGAAAAAAAGTATATGCCTGAAATTTCCAGAAAAGAAATTGATGAACTTAGAAACTCTGTAAAAACGGCGTCTCAGAAGATAATGGCTGAGAACATTGAGCGCATGAAGAAAGCTGACCCTAACAGACCTGAAGTCATGAAGTATTTTGATGAGATTGCAAACTTGTTTGGTCAGCGTCAAAAAGAGATTCTGGTCGAGAAGGAGAAGGGTAAGAAAGTTATTGGTTACATGTGTTTGTTTGCTCCGACAGAGTTGATTTTAGCAGCAGACGCCATTCCAGTTCGAGTGAGTTCGGGTTGGTATGATACTTCTAAACTCGGCGACAGGGTTGTGCCAGTGGAGGTTTGTCCAGTTATTCGTTCAACTATAGGCGCGAAAATGATTGAGCTGTCACCTTTTCTTGAGCTGAGCGACGCTTTGATCAGTGTTTTAACATGTGATGGAATGACTAAACTAAGCGAGATTTTAAGTGACTACAAAACGATTTGGGGAATGGATATTCCAAGTGTTAAAGACTCTTCTCAATCACTTCGTTTCTGGAACGATGAAATTAAACACATGAAAGCGCAGATTGAAGAGTTTACAGGTAACAAAATTACTCGTAAAAGCTTGAAAGCAGCTATTGAGCAAACTCAGATGGCAACAAAAGCGTTCCGCCGCTTGCAGGATTTGCGTAAGGGGTCACCGGTAATTATGGGCAGAGACGCTATGCTTGTTAATCAAACGTACTTGTGGGACGATAAAAAGCGGTGGACAGAGAAAACTGAGGCATTGTGTGATGAGCTTGAGAAGAGAGTGCAAAGGAAAGCGTGGGTGTGTTCTCCTGACACTCCGCGGGTACTAGTTACGGGCACTCCAATGTTTTGGCCTGATAACTGGAAGCTGCCTACACTGGTTGAGGAAGCTAATCCTAAGGGCATTATTGTTGCTGACGAGCTTTGTTCAGGCGAGAGAATTCTCAACGACCCAGTTGGCGTGGATGAATGGTCAATGGATGATATGCTGAGCGCTATTGGAGACCGTTACTTGATGGCTTCCACCTGCCCCTGCTTCACGTCTAGCGATGGCAATGAAGACAGGATTAACTGGTTGATAAATAAGGTTAAAGAATGGAATGTTCAAGGCGTTATTTACTATGTAGTGCGCGGCTGCATGCTCTACGCCATGGAGTACACCAGAATTAAGAAAGCTCTTGACAAAATAAATATCCCCGTGTACTACCTTGACACAGATTACACTAGGGAAGACGTGGGACAAATGAAGACGCGCGTTGAAGCGTTCCTTGAAATGTTAACGGCAAGAGTGGATTTCTAAGGTGACTTCATGATTACCGTCGGAATGGATTTAGGCACTCAAAGAGTAAAGGCGGTAATCCTAAAAGACGACGCTGTTGTATCAAGAGGGCAAGCTTTCTCCGGGTTCGATCCAACCAAAGCCGCAGAGCAAGCAGTTGACGAGGCACTGGAAAAGGCAAATTTGAAAATATCTGATGTGGCTTATTTTGTTGCTACGGGTTCAGCCATGGAAATGGCGCCTTACGCTAATAGCACAGTAAGCATGATGGGCGCTGATGCTAAAGCAGGAGTCCACATTTTTCCGAAGGCTAGAACGATAATTGATGTTGGCGCCGAAGAAGCAAGAGCCGTCAAATGCGACAAGAAAGGCGTTATGGTTGATTTTGTCGTTAACGAGCGCTGCGCCGCTGGTGCAGGAGCATTCATTGAGGCGATGGCTCGGGCTTTAGAGGTGAAATTGGAGGAGATGGGTCCGCTGTCGCTTAAGGCGGAGCGGGCGAGTCCCATAAATGCTTCCTGCGTTATCTTCGGTGAATCCGATGTTGTTTCGCTGATTCACAGGCAGGAGTCTAAGCCTGAAATTGCAAGGGCAGTTTTTGACGCAATGGCCGACCGAATTTCATCAATGGTTCACAGGTTAGGGGTAAACCCTGACGTGGTTCTGGTTGGCGGTGTAGCTAAGGACGTTGGTTTTGTTGCATCGCTGAAACGAAAGCTGGGAGTTGACGTGTTGATTCCTGAGTTTCCAGATTTTGCTGGTGCTCTAGGTGCAGCTCTTGCAGCGGCAAGCCGAGCTGAGGAGGGGCAAAAATGAAAGAGCCAAGCACAATTAAGGATGAGGTTGAGTTTTGGCGTTGGCGCGAGTACCATCGTGTAGTGCAGGGCAAGAAATGGACAAGCAAGGATATAATCACCGCAGGTGTTGATGTTGGTTCAGTCAGCTCCAAAGCAGCCATAATGATTAATGGTGAAGCTTACTCTTGGGGAATAACACGAACTGGCTCTAACAGTCCTGAGAGCGCCAAGAAAGCTTTAGATTGGGCGCTGGAGGGAACTGGGCTTAAGCTAAGTGACTTCAAATATATTGTTGGCACGGGTTATGGGCGAGTTAATGTTCCCATGGCAAATAAAGCCGTAACGGAGATTGCTTGTCATGCTAAAGGTGCAAATTATATTTGGGGACCAAGCGTTCGAACCGTGCTGGATGTTGGAGGACAAGACATCAAAGCTATCCGCAGCGATGAAACGGGCAGAGTGGTTTCTTTCTTGATGAATGACAAATGTGCAGCTGGAACTGGCAGAGGCATGGAAGTTTTCGCTGATTTACTAAAAATTCCCATTGAAGAAATTGGTGAAATCTCATTAAAGGTGGACGAGGAGCCGCCGCCGGTAAGCTGCACCTGTGTGGCTTTTGCGAAAACCGAAGCAATGGGGCTCTTTCGTAAGGGCTGGTCTAAAGAGATGGTTTTGGCTGCTTACACGCGAGCCATGGCGGTTCGCATGGCCAGCTTAATCGATAGGGTAGGTTTAGAAAAAGAACTGGTGATTACGGGTGGGCAGTCGAAAAACATTGGGATTGTCAGCAGAATAGAGGTTGTTTTGGGCGTGAAGTGTTTGCCGATGCCTAATTGGCGGGAAAACGGCTTAGACCCGATGATTGCAGGTGCATTGGGCGCGGCGCTTTTTGCTAAGGCGCTGTATGAGAAGGCGCAAAAAACTTAGACGGGGGTTGATGGATTATTATTACGCATTATGGCTACAGCAATGGGTCAGGCGATTACTACATAACTATCGACACAGACAAGTGCAACGGCTGCGGCAAATGCGTTAAGCAATGTCCCCAATCAGCACTTCAGCTGGAAACCATGCTCATAGACCTTGAGGATAAGACCGTTGCATCCGTTACGGAGGAGCATCGGAAAAAAATAAAGTACACCTGCTCTTCCTGCAAACCCGAAACCAATAAGGCTCCATGCGTGTTAGCGTGCGAGAGCAAAGCAATCAACTGCACATGGAAGCCACAATAAATCTTCAATTCGTCTTGTTATTATGAAGATTGTTAAGCATGCGACCTGTTGCTTACAAGGCAACCGCTCTACCGGGCTGAGCTATCGAGGCACCCACCAAACACGCTCAGATTATACCAACACATGAAACCTTACACAAATAAAAGTTACTACTAAACGAGTCTACAATTCATTTTGCTTCGGCCAAAGCATAAGGGGTATTCTAGGAAAAAGCTTTTCTCTAACTTGAACAGAAGAGGGCCACGGGGATTAAAATGGAAGACGAATTTCTCATTTATTTAAAGGAAAAAGTGGGTGAGCATCTTATTGCTTCTTTTGAGCATGCAGATTTACTTTTGTGGGGAGCTAGGGACGGAGACGGCGTTGTTCTTCTTGGATTGACGCTGGCAATTGGCGTCCAAGACCCTGCTAATATGAAAGAAATTAGCCAGCTTTCCAAAAAGGTCAAGGACATAATGGAAATTGCCTTTTCTCTCAGTAAAAAAAGCAATTCTGTATTTTTTACTATTTGTTATTCGATTTCAGGCAGTTCCCTATTCCGAATAACTAATCCAAAAGATCCTCTAAATTTGATGAGTAGTTTGGTTGTTGATGAAAAAAGCACGCCTGCAATGATTGAGCGTTTGTTTATGACAAATTTCGGTAGTACTGGAACAGAAAAGCCCGTTAACAAGTCAACATCTGATTGGTTTCATAGGTGGACTAGGGCTAATCTGCCCACTCAATACGTCAAAGCAAACATTGATGGGTTAGTACTTGATCAGGAAGCTAAACCTGTTATTCTCTTGGAAACCAAAAGGTCATTTGAAAGCTCAAATACATGGAGACCGTATCAAGCCGATTCGAGAAATTACTATCTGCAAAATATGATATCAAAAAAAGCAGCGCTAGACTTTTGGGCGGTCTACCATGTTAAGGGGTTGCCCGTTGATGATTCTTCTGATATCGCGTTGTTCATAGTTACCGATGTGTCTCTCATCAATCAAGAATGGATTAGTTACGCTCGGTCTAATGTTAAAGCAAGAAAAGTTATAGAATTAATTCAAAAAAGATGCGGAAAAATGGAGCGCTAAATAATTGATCCTTCCAAAGCTTCTTATTATATGGTAGACACACAATAGAGCCTAACGCTAGGAGTACTGCAATTGAGTAAGTTGGGTTCAAAGGAAGCGCTTGTTGAAGAAGAGCTTTATCATCAGATTAGGGAGGTTCTGGATAAGAATCACTTCAGTCTAAACGGCGTAAAGTTTGGGCTTATTCAACCCCAGTGGTCCGTCCATGGTGGTGGCATAGCTGATTTGGTTTTGCCATTTGCTGACGGTAGACCTTTCCTTGTTATTGAATGTAAAAGAAAAATTGAAAAGCCTTCAGGATCTAGGATCATCCGAGATTTCGACGTCTTTGGAAACAACGTTCTGAATCAAGCCCTCTCCTACGCAATGAGGTTAGGAACCTTTGCTTTTGCGACAACGAACGGTTCGAGGTTAGCTCTGTTCAGAACCCCCTCAGGAGGCGAACCATTTAGAATTGATACTCATAGACTTCTGGTTATTGACCCTTTTAAGTTAGATATGAAAAATGTCAGCGCTTTGCTTGATTTCTTGTCAAAATGGCACAGTGGCGTTCATGTCAGATTGGTTGAAATAGACTGGTTTTTTATTTCAAGACTGAGGAGCTTTGTGGATTTCCTCTCAAAGTCTTTTGAGCCAGTAATGAAGACTCTGTCTTATGATGCCGATTTTTCAAGAAGGCTTCAGGATTTTTCAAAGCGTGTTGGCGAAATTACACTCAATCAATTGGCTAGAGAAAATGCGTATCTCTTAATGAATAAGATTGTGTTTTACAAAACACTTGAAAGACATTACAAAGTATCCAAATTAAAGCCCATCTCGGCTCCTGATGGTAAGTTTTTCTCTCAATTCCTCAGGGGATTTTTCGAAAAAGCTATTGCTGTAACAGGGGATTTTGAACCAATTTTTATTACTGAATTCTATGATGATATTCCTTTACCTGACGAGGAATTTGTCCTTGAAGAAGTTAATTCCTTCATACAAGAAATGGACACTTATAGACTTGAGGAAGTCGGGTCGGATGTTGTAGGATACATATATGAGGAACTAATTCCAGACGAAGAAAGACATAGACTGGGGCAGTTCTATACTCCGCCACCTATTGCTGAGTTGATTGTGAAATGGGCCGTTAGAACTGCTGATGACGTAATACTTGATCCTGCAGTTGGAAGTGGAACATTTCTTGTTAAATCCTACAAAAGACTACTTGAATTGATTTTAGAGAACGATATGAAATTTAGGAAAAAGCCAGCTTCAGGAGTTATCCACAAGAAGATATTGTCACAACTTTACGCGGATGATGTTAACCCCTTTTCAGCACATTTGGCATCGGTCAATTTGGCAATGAGGGACGTCAAACATCCAACAAGCGAAATGAACATTTTTGTTGAAGACTTCTTCAGTTTAAAATCTAGAATGGAAGTGTTTGCTCCCTACATCATCAAAACTCCAAGGGGCGAGATTAGGCGGCACATCGCAATTCCTGCATTCGATGCAATAGTTGCCAATCCCCCTTACACGAGAGGCAACGAAATAAACGATAAAACGCTTAAGCTAATAAGCCTCAGTATAGGCGACGCTTTAAAGAAATACAAATTGTCAGGAGGGCTGTTAAATGAGACAGGTATATATGTTCACTTCATTATCCATGCATACGATTTTTTGAAGAAACATGGCAGAATTGGAATGATAATTAATAATAGTTGGTTGCAAGCAGATTACGGTGTAAATTTTGGGAATTTCCTACTTGACCATTTTAGAGTGAAAGCAGTAATAGATTTCAATCAGAGGCTGTTCCGGGTTCCATTAGTCGCAACTTGTGTTTTGCTTCTTGAACGAGAGGACAATGTAAATGAAAGAAGCAAGAACAAAACAGTCTTTCTGTATGTTGACAAAGAAAGCGAAGTTGAAGATATACTAGCTGCAGTTGATGAACCACAGAAATGGGCAGGCAGCTTCCACATAAATGAAGTAAAACAAAATGATTTGCCAACGAATCAAAAATGGATAAAAAAGTTTTTTAATACAGAACAAATAGAGACAGCAATTATTAATTCCCCTTTGATGGTTTCAACTGACAGTTTTTTTGAGCCAAGATACAGTAACATAAATGGCGTAATGGCGAGGGGCGGGACAGGCGCCGATAAATTCTTTTACCTTTCAAAACAAGAGGCAAATAAATGGAATATACCTAATGATTTTCTTATTCCCGTTCTTGTTAGATCAAGATATAACAAGTTCTTCACTTTTACGATTGACGATTGGAAAGACCTTAGGCAAAGGGAAAAGCCTTGCTATGCCTTCGTTTGTCATCAGGGAAAAAATAGTTTGTCTGAATCAGTCAAGGAATTTATCAAATGGGGAGAAAAAACTGATTTAGTGCGAATTAAGGCGGGTGAGCAACCCAAGAAAGCAAATCAGTCATTGGCTTCGGTTATTAGAGCGAAGGATAAAAAGCGTTTCTTTGGATGGTACGACTTAAGTGGAGTCACAAAATCACCCATATTTGTTTCAAGACGGGCGCAATATCATAACAAATTTGCGTTAGCCAAAATTAACAAACTTGCAATTGATGACGGTTTCATCACTCTTGTTCCAAAAAATGAGGTGATAGATCTTAATCTTAATGTTGTGTTATCATCACTTAATTCTGACGTAGGGAGATTTTTTGTGGAAATTTATGGTCGATCAACAGGTGGCGGGGTAATAGAATTAGATGACAAATCCACGGGCAAAATTCCAATAATTAACTGCCAAAAGATATCCCAAAAAAATAGGGAAGAATTGGACGCGCTTTTTAGTAAACTTGAGGCAGAGACTCGACAAATTGGCGAAGCTGAAACTCAAGAAAGTATTGGGAAACTCCAACATGTTGTAGATGAAATTGATGCAAAAATGGCGGATATTTTGGGAATTGACTTGACGATAATTGAAAAGATGAAAGCCATAACGAAGTTTTTCTTTGAAAGAAGGCTCGCAAGGATAGACGATGCTCGTCCTGAATCGGTGAAAGGTGAGGAGGAACCCAAAATTGCGCCGCCAAAGAAAATGAAAAAAGAGCAAAAAATCAACAATGACAAACAGTTAACAAAGTGGTTAGATGAAAAGTGAAAATAAGTGCTTGATAAAAGAAAAGTAATCTATTCAGGCTGTTAGGATTTTATTAGTTCTGGTCCGTATTTTTCTAGTACATAGTGGATGCCTTTGTGTTCGTATGTTCTGACGATTTTTGATAGTAGCACTGTGAGGTCTATTAGTGGTCCTTCGTGTTCTTCTTCGCCGATCCCTGCCAGTTCTTTTATGGCTTGTTTTAGTGGAGTTAGTTCTTTGATTGTTTTCACCTCTTTTTTTACATGTGGCCGAGCCGTTTGAGCTTAACAGCTATAAAGCTTTGTGAGAAGGGTAGAATTGGAAAGAATTCCTACCATATGGTAGAAAAACTTACCAATCTTTAATTCACGGCAAAAAGCAAAGCCTGTTGGAGCATATTTGAAGCAATTTAACAATAAAATCCATTTTAGCAACAGCAAAAACACATAAAAACTACATGAAAATATGTTGAAAAGTGCTGGCATTAATTCTATGTAGCTCTATGTTGAATCATATTTGGAGCCTATTAGGAGCATCTAGTAGACCGGAGGGTAGGCTGTTGCGCACACACGGGCCCTCTTAAGGCAAAGACGCACAAAAAAATAGTTAATCTTTATTCTTTTGTTGTAGCGCACGCTTCTTGCAAGCCTGAAAGCAACAGTGCTCCATGCGTGTTAGCTTGCGCGTCGAAAGCGATTAAGTGCACATGGAATCCTCATTGAATTTTCTTTATCCATAAACAATATACATTTCTCGGAACATGCATGACTTCATGCTCAAAGCTTCTTTTGCCGAGCTGGATTGTTTGAACAAAACTTTTACGCGACCGAACAAATGTCCCTAGCCTCCATCGGAAGCTGGCTCAATAGTTATAACTTTGGCGCCAGGCTTGACTTTGACTAAACTATAGGCTCAAAGCATCAGTGGCTGACCCGAATAGTCTCAACTATTGCACTGCGATTAGTTGCGACTAAAAAATATAGCTTAATTCGCCTGCTGATGGTTCCATGGTTCTGTTAAGTTTTTTTAATTAAGGTTCAGAACGGCATCTGAGATGAGATTAGCGTGCGGTTAAGCATAAATCAACTTTGAATAATGCATCAATTTATAAATTAAAAAATCAATAAAAGACACAACATGAAAAGCCTCAGACGAAGAAAAGAAAAAAGGCAACCTGATTCCGCTGTTCAAGAAAATCAGCCGAAGCCAAAGACAAAGGATATTCCTGTAATCAAAGTTGAAGTCATCGATGACACTGTAAAGTTTTTTGATGCAAAAGGCTTCCTTAAAAAACGCTTGGTTGTTGTAAAGGAAATACCAGTTTATGAGATAACAGTCATTGAGAATTTTGGGAATGAGTTAAGCGTAACATGGAAGGACGTTACTCATACGTTTTTTATGAAGGGGAAGGCTGAAGCATTCGGTAAATTGCGTGATGAAGTTAACAGGATGCTTGAGGAGCATCAGAAATCGTTGGAGAACAACGAAAAAGCCACGCTAAGAAGGAATGAACTGTTAGGGGTAATTAACGCTTCAATAGGCATCATTGATTTATCGTTTGATGTTCTGATTGGTTTGCAAGCGAAGCGAATTAACTGGCAACAAGTAGAAGACCGCTCTAACGGTTTTGGGGAGAACTTGAGTTTCACAGGGCAAACGATGCCGCCTTTGAACCTGGACTTTTCAAATGTCTCTACAGCCATAAAAAGGCAGGTTCCCAAAGAAACTTCAAAGGAAGCCTATAACATCCTAAAAACGATATATGAATACTTTAACGGCTTAAGCCTTAACGATGACCTTAAAGATTACCGCCCGAATCTCCAGAATGCTAAGGCTGTGATTTTAGCGTATTACACGTTAAATGACCTTTTACTTGGCAAGGCGGTTGGAGATAAAGAAAACAAGAAAGAGAATAGCCAGCTTGAAACGGTCTTGCAAAACTTGGCTAACGAGACTAACTTTAAAGTTAACATTGATGAACTTAAGGGCAACATAGATAAAATGGGTCTTGAAAGCGACAGAGAAAGCATTATCGAAGAGAGCAGAGGAATTTTCAAGGAACAGCTAAAACAGCTTTAATAATCAAATCACGGTTCACTTTTTCTCAGTTTCAAAGCAAATCTGCTCAAAACTAGTAAGTGCTGTTTTTTCTATATTGTTAATAAAACTTTAAAAGTATGACAATTGTCATTTTTAGCATTAAATCAAATGAAGGAATTAAATGAAAAAGAAACTTCTCAAAACCTGCCTTTTCCTAACACTATTTGGATTGCTACTAATAACGCCGATAGGAAGAGTCTCAGCCCAAACAGAATGGAATTTACAGGTATCCAATCTTGTAGGCACCACTGTTAACTATAGTTACGATCAGCTTTTGGCAATGCCTGAATCTAATGTAAGCGCTGCTGAGTACTGTTATGGCAGTCTAGTAACCAGTGGCAACTGGGGTGGAGTAAGCCTTAGCTATTTGCTTCAGCAAGCAGGACTGGACCCGGCAGTAGCTTCAGTTGCTTTTCTAGCTCAAGACGGATACGCAGTCAGCATTCCATTACAGGAGGCCATGCAGTCGGATGTAATCATCGCTTACCAGTTGAATGATTCGCCTCTGCCTGAAACGCTACGTTTGGTTGTTCCTGAATATAACGGCAACATGTGGATAGCACTGATTACTTCAATAACCATGAGTACGATCCCGGTGACTATAAGCCAACCAACATACTTTGCCCCAGGACCATTGGCGGGGATACTGTCATC
>Ga0208192_1000593_pt1 | contig 28178 bp, 23 predicted proteins | sample June2015DPH_13_1_2_FD_184711 | JGI IMG/M metagenome (GOLD analysis project Ga0208192, IMG submission 184711) | Peatland microbial communities from SPRUCE experiment site at the Marcell Experimental Forest, Minnesota, USA - June2015DPH_13_150... | ecosystem: Environmental > Terrestrial > Soil >... | reverse complement strand
AGGGGCCGGACGGAAGTATAATAGTTGGGCGGCCTATGGGATTCTTGGAATTTCGAGATGAAATGGAAGAGTCTGGTCGAACCCAGACCACGAGACTTTGAGCTTGTCAGCCGACCCTGCCACTTTGCTTGTCTACGCTTGGCGCTGCCTGAGGGCTATTGGAGTCAAGGGCACAGTTCTCTGCGTTGCACTTTGTCTCACCCTTCCCAGGTCCACAGGGGCACAGGTCTCCGTGGCCGGAGTCGACCTCTGGGGACAGCCCGTGTTGGATGTTAGGCTAAGTTGTGACGCGCGACTGGCCATGACTGACTTCCCCGGTGTCGTCTCTCAGGAGGTCGGCCAACCTCTCGATGCCTCGAAAATTGCCGCGAGTCTGAAAAAGCTATATGCCACTGGCCGCTTTACGGACCTGCGCGCGGAGGCTGAGCCTGGGCAGGGGGGCGTTCACTTGCTCTTCGTTGGGCGCGCCCAATACTTTATCGGCGTTGTTCAAGTCGAGGGTAGTCCCAGTGCCTTGGAACCTAGAGTCCTGCTCACCTCCTCTCGCCTCCGGCTGGGACAGCCCGTTTCGGACGACGTTCTCGTCGCGGCCCAGAGGCATATCTCCGAGATGCTCGCTTCGAACGGTTACTACCGGGCAACCTCCAAATACCGTCTCCTTCCTGACCCGGCCACACTGGAGGCCGAGGTGTTGTTCTCTGTTTTCGCCGGGAAGCCCGCGCGCTTAAGCAGCCTGGAATTCCGGGGTCACGTCGGATTCCCTCCGGCGAAGCTCGCAAAAGTAGCCGGCTGGCACTCCGGAATCCAACTGACATCGGCGCGTGTCGAACGGGGCTTGCTCAGGCTCCACCAGTTTTTTGTATCGCGCGATCGCCTCCAGGCAACCGCGAGCGTCCAGAAGCGAGAGTATGACACTAAACTCGACACCGAAAAGCTGCTGGTAGGGGTTGAAACCGGCCCCCTAGTTCGTGTGCGCGTCGAGGGCGCCAAGATTTCACGCTCCAAACTCAAAGAGCTTCTCCCCGTTTATCGAGACGGCGTAGTGGACGAGCCCACTCTTGCACACAGCGACGAGATTCTGGAAGACCATTTCCAGCAACGGGGTTTCTTTTCAGCTACCGTGAAGGCAGAACAAGCATTTCATGCCGAGTCCCAGACGCTGAACCTTACCTTCCGAGTGAATCGGGGCAACCCAGGACAATTCATGGGGTATGGCTTTGAGGGCAATCGGGCCATTCCCACCACAGAACTCATGGCGGCGATCTCCCCTCCCGCACGGGGAATTTTCAGCCCTGCCCCGCTGTACAGCCGCACCCTGATGGAGAACAAGGTAAACACCCTGACGGCACTCTATCAATCAAGAGGCTTTCTGGACGTGCGGATCTCGCCTCGCGTGGACGATCATTTCCGAAACCAAGATGCTCATAGGTTTGTCACCTTCCAGGTCGAAGAAGGACTCCAGACAACCGTTCACCAATTGGCTTTGAAGGGAGTCTCCGGCGACACGCAGAAGGCCCTCTGGCCTTCTCTGCTGACCAAGCCATCCCAGCCTTATTCACCGGAGCGGGCCGTAGCGGATCGCGACACCCTATCCAATTACCTTGCCGACCACGGGTATTCTCAGGCCAGGGTGAGTTGGCACGCCTCACCTGCAAACGAACACCACCAAGTTGACCTGGAATTCCTGCTTGAGCCGGGAAAGCAAGAACGAATCCAGCGTATTGTCGTGCTGGGAAATGAACACACCCGCCTGGGGGTTATCCGCCGCGAACTCCTGATTCGCCAGGGTCAACCTTTGAACCAGGACAACGTCGCTGACTCACAACGCCGGCTCTATGAGTTAGGAATGTTCAACCAGGTTCAAATTGCTACCCAGGACCAGACAAGTTCCGAAACGAAGAAAACCGTCTTGGTGGCGGTGGAGGAGAGCCGGCGATGGACTTTAGGCTACGGCGGGGGACTCGAGGTCCAAAGGCTGGGGAGCAGTAACCCACAGGGCACCTTCAAAGCTAGCCCGCGAATCTCGCTTGACCTCCACCGGCTCAACGTCGGAGGACACGCACAAACCTTTACCCTATGGGGACGGCTGTCGAACCTCGAAACGGGCGCCGGTACGAGCTATGTGATACCCTACCTGGCGAATCGACGGGACCTGAGCCTGCGCATCAGCGGGCTGATAGACCGCAGCCGCGACGTGCTCACCTTTACGGATGACCGGAAAGTGGCATCGGTCGCCATCGAAAAGCGTTTCAGTGCTTCGACGATAATTTCGGGTCGCTATAGCTTCTCGCGCGTTGAGGCTCTCGACATTTCCACTCGCATTTCCCTGGCGGAGCAATCTCTGTTGAGCCCGCCGGTGCATGTGGGAGGGTTCGGCGCCAGCTTTGCCAACGACCATCGCGACGATCCCTTGGACGCCACCCGCGGCTCCTATTCACTTGCCGACGCGGGAATTGCCTATAAAGGCTTCGGCTCAGAAGCAAATTTCGTTCGCTTCACGGGTGAAAATGCAACCTATTACCGATTGGGCGAGCACCTGATTTTTGCCCGCAACACGCGATTCGGATTCGAGTCTCCCTATGGCAGCCTGGAGAAGATTCTGGCTCAAACCTCCGGCGGGCCCAAGCACTACATCTACACCGACATCCTCCCTCTGCCCGAACGTTTCTTTATGGGGGGCAGCGAATCGCATCGTGGTTTCTCCACCAACCAAGCGGGACCGCGCGACCCTCAAACCGGCTACCCCATTGGTGGCAATGCTCTGTTCTTTAATTCGTTCGAGCTTCGCGTGCCCTTGGCGCAGCGAAGGCTTGGCTTCGTGGTATTCAACGATTCAGGGAATGTATTCACAACCATCCGACACATGCGTTTACTGAAATTCAGACAAAGCAGTCCGACAGATACCGATTATGACTCAGACGCCGTGGGTCTGGGTATCCGATACAAGACGCCTGTCGGGCCCATACGCTTCGATGTGGGCTATAATTTAAATCCCACGCGGTACCCAATGGGAATGGGGGTGCAACAATTATCTCGGTTCAACTATTTTCTGAGCATCGGTCAAAGCTTCTAGCCCAGGGTCGCGTAAAAGTCGGGGAGAAAGCGGCTCTGCCGCCTGCTGTGCGGAAAGCCTCTGGCTTTCCGGCCATGCTCTGCCCTCCTTCCTCCGCTCGGCTGGAAGGCTCAGCCTCCCAGCCGAGCGGAGGGGATTGGTTGGGACATAGGCCCCACGGAAAGGCGAAGCCTTTCCGTACAGCAGGCGGCAGAGCCGCTGTGGGCCCTTGTCCTTCGGGGACTTTGACGCCACCCGGCCTTGTGGCGGGTTCACTCGTGTTGCTGGCCATGACCTTGGGCGGCTCATTTTCGCGTGCCGAGATTCTCGATCGTGTGGTTGCATCGATCGGGGATGTCGCCATCACCCAGAGTGACGTCGAGCGCGAATACCGATTGGAACGTTTCCTCGACGGGCAATGGCCGGCTCCTCCCCCCGACAGCAAGACACTGGAGCGGGTTCGCGAGCGGCTGACTGACCAGAAGCTTCTGCTCGAGGAAGAAACCCAGGACTCTTCCCACGACGCCGCGCTGGAAAAGACGGCAGCCGAAGAACTGGATGCTGTTCGCAAGCGGTTCCCATCCGAGCCGGACTACCAATCTGCTCTCCAATCGTTGCATATGAACGAGAAACAGATTCTGACCACGCTTATCGATCAGCAGAGGGTTTTGAGGAATATCGAGCAGCAGTTGCGGCCGGCGGCGCCCCCTGGGACAACCGACGTTGAATCGTACTACCGCGACGTATTCACACCCGAATATACGCGGACGCACGGCTCCGCCGCTCCCCCTTTGACCGAAGTCCAAGGGCAGATCCAGGAAATCTTGGTGCAGAAGAGAATCGATCAGCTTCTTGCCACTTGGTTGGAGGAACTGAAGCCCAGCCGCCGCGTGCGTTTTCACTCTTTCTGACCTCCCAAAAGCTGTCATTCCGAGCGAAGCGAGGAATCTCGCTCTGCGCCGAGGAGGAAAGGGTCAGAGCGAGATTCCTCGCTTCGCTCGGAATGACACGGGGCTGGCTTCGCTCGGAATGACAATCCAGCATCCTATTAGAGGATCTGTATGTCGAAACATTTTTGGGTCACGCTCGCTATTATCGGGACGCTGGTGGCGCTGGCCACAGCCGCGATTGGTGTCACGAGCACCCCCTGGTTCCACCGCGCTCTGGAACGCCGCCTCATCGTGTGGCTGGAGGACACGACTGGCGGACGAGTCGAAGTACAGGACTTCCGCTTTCACCCCACAGTCCTTCAGGTGACTTTCCACGGAGTTGTGATCCACGGAAGCGAACCGCCCCAAGCACCCCCTCTCTTCTCTGCCCACACCGTGGTGCTCCGTCTCAGCCCAGTCAATTTGCTGCATCGCGAAATCCGAATAATGAGCCTTGACTGGGATGGAGCAGAATTACATCTCAAGACCAACGCCGATGGTTCGACGAACCTGCCAGGCCCCGCAACCCGCCATACTGCCGGGCAAGTCATGGAACAGTTGATGGACCTTCGCATTGGAAGGGTGACGCTGGCGCACTCCACTTTCTTTTGGAATGACCGGCCAATAAGCCTGGATCTCAGTGCCCGAGAAGTGGCGCTCCTCCTGTACCTCCGGCGCGGTCCTCACTATGAGGGCAGCCTTGCGGCCTCGGCTGTCACTACCCATATACCAGGGCAATCGACCCCGCCTCTTACCTTGTCAACCCGCTTTGTGTTGTCGCAAAATGAGCTTGCCGTTACATCGTTCGTCTGGCAGTCCCACGGAATGACTGGACAAGGTTCGTTCACCCTTCACCCTGTCCCTGAACCCGAAGGATACTTCTCCTTCCAGACCAGCTTTGATGTAGCGGCTCTAATCCCACTCTTGCATCTTCCCGTTTTGCAGAATGGGAACCTACGCCTCGAGGGTCAGGGGATCTACCGTCATGGGGAGATTTCCGCGCAGGGGCGACTGCAAGCCCGGCAAATGCTGTTCCGTGATTCTCAGTTCAACTCGGGGCCGCTTGAGGCCTCGGCCGACTACTCACTGCATCGCTCGCAAGTGGCAATTTCCAACTTGAAGGTGCTTGGATGGGGAGGCAGTGCGCTGGGCGCTGGCCAGGTTAGTCTTGCAGGGCCAGCTCCCCAGTTCCACGTCCGCGCCCGGCTCCGTGACATGAATCTGCTCGCGCTCCTTCATAGTTCCAAAGGCCAACCTCTGTTATTCACCCAGCTTCACCCTGCCTCTCTCATCGACGGAGCGGTAGATCTAACCTGGGCAGGTGAGTTCGAAAAGGTTAAGTCGGAATTCGACCTGCATTTATCGGCCCCCGCCGCATATCCTCCGAGCTTCCTTCCCGTCAGCGGTGACCTGCGTGGATCATTGGAAACGAATCACGGCTTCTTCCTCCGCTTGGAGGACTCAAACTTTCACACTCCCAATTCCTCGCTCAGAGCAAAGGGGACGCTGGTCGAGTCAGCGGCGCGCAACGAATCCCCAAGCCGCCTGCAAATCCAATGGGCGACGACGCAATTCGAGGAATGGCGTTCCGTGTTCGAGGCCCTGGTCGAATCAACCCCACACTTGCCACTCTCACTCAAGTCGCCGGCGACTGTGGTTGGAGAAGTCACGGGTTCGATTGAGAATCCCGAAATGCGCGGCTCGTTGCGGGTGGGCGAGTTCGAGTATCGTGGCTGGACCTGGGACGGCCTCGAGGCAAACGTAGTCGCCCGGCCGGACTATTTCCAGGTTTCCTCCGGACGACTTGCACATGGAACGAGCGTGCTTAGCCTTGAGGCCTCAGCCCAGCTTGAAGATTGGAGGATTACGAAGACCTCACCGGTACGGTTTTCCGCCCGCGCTCAACGCACCCCGCTGGAGGGCCTTAAGGCGGCGCTGGGAATTGACTACCCCGTGGGTGGTTACGTCAGCGGGCAGGTCAACTTGGTGGGAACAGCTTCGAACCTCGAGGGAACAGGTTCCATCAAGGTGGAAAACGGCAACATCGCCGGAGAAACGGTCGATTCCTTCTCGACCAGTATTCGGGTGGGTGAGTCCACCTGGGATCTTGATACGATACAGATGCTGAAAGATCACGGCAGTATAACGGGAAAGGCACAGATAGGGCCTTTGAATCACTCCATAACCTGCCAACTTCATGGCAGGGGCTTTTCTCTCGCTGACTTCAAGAGACTGGCACTCTCTTTTCCGAATTCCTCCCTTCCCCAACAAGTAGAAGCCCAGGCAAGCTTTGACCTCCAAGGAAGCGGCACTCCTGACAATTTCCACTTTCGCTCCACCCTGCTCGTCGAGGGTATCAGTGTGGCCGGGACTCAGGTCGGCGACCTCCATATTCAACTGGATGGCGAAGGTCAGAACCTCCGGATTCGGGGCATAGGTTCCGGACCTGGGGGGATGTTCAGCCTGGGCGGAGACGCAAAGACCGGCGGCGATTCGCCGCTCCAACTCCAAGGGCAATTCGTATCCTTCCGCTTGGATCCCTGGGCACGCCTGTTGCTGAATAACCGTCTTGGCGGTCAAGTTACTGCGAGTGGCTCCTTCAAGGCGAACGGTTCCCTGCGTGATCCTTCGAAATTCCAAATGCAGAGTCAGATCGAGACTCTGGAGGTGAGTTTTCCTTCTCTGAAATGGAGGAACGAACATCCCGTGGAATTGCGGTTTGCCTCAAACCTGCTCTCAGCTAAACCATTCCGCATGCAAGGCCCCGCCACGAGCCTTATCGTCGATGGCTCTCTTCGTCTTGCCGGCCCAGCTTCTCTATCCGTCACAGCCCAAGGCATAGCTGATGCCACAGTACTGAGTTTGCTTGACCCCAGCCTGCAAGCATCCGGGCACTCACGAATCAAGCTGAGCATGTCGGGTTCACCCGCGCGACCCCAATTGAATGGAGCGGTAGAGGTCCAGGACGTCAGTCTTGGCTACCAGGGTCTTCCCTTCCGCCTGAGCAACCTGAATGGCGAAATCCACCTCGAGGGGGAGAGAGCTACGGTGAAATCCTTACGGGGCATCAGCGGTGGCGGCACCCTGACCTTGGATGGTTTCGTGACCTTGGCATTGCCGCCCCGTGTTGAGCTGCGTGCCGAGCTCGATCAGGTAAGGGCGCGCTACCCCTTTGATTTCACCTCCATCCTCAGCGGGACTTTGCGCTTGGTGGGAACATCGGATCGTGCTCAACTACAGGGCGACTTGGCCCTCCGCCAAGTGCTTGCAAGCCAAAACAAGAATTGGCTTGCACAGATAATGGAGTCCAGCAGTCCCTTCGAGGAATCAAAACCCAGTACACCTTCCCCACTTGCCGATACCATTCGGTTGAACATTCGAGTGACCTCGGCGACGCCGGTGAGGCTGGAAATACAGGATATGCACCTGACCGCCGACGTTGATGTGCACCTGCAAGGAAGCCTTGCAAACCCCGTGGAAGTGGGAACCGTGCACTTTCTGAGTGGCGAGGCCATCTTCCGTGGAAATCGCTTCACCCTCAGCCGAGGCGATCTCAGCCTGACCAATCCCATTCGCACCCAGGCAACGCTCGACTTGGAAGCTCGAACCGTTGTACAACAGTACGACCTGACGGTTGATGTTTCAGGCCCGCTCGGGCGCCTGAAGCTGGCTTATCGTTCCGACCCTCCGCTTTCCACTGAGGATGTGCTTTCGCTGCTGGCGCTGGGGTACGCGCACCAACAACAGGAGATGTCCACACCAGGATTAGTCAGCTCGTTCACTGGGGGTAACCCCTTACAAAGCGTGGGCGAAAGCGCGCTGCTCTCTCAAGCCCTGTCCAGCCAGGTAACTGGACGCATCCAGCGGCTCTTTGGAGTGAGTCGAATCAAGATCGACCCGAATGTGGGACTGCCGGGGTTTAGTTCCGGCGCGCGGGTGACCGTCGAAGAGCAAGTGACCAGGGACTTGACCCTCACCTACGTCACCAATACCGCTTCATCACAATACAAGATCATCCAGTTTGAATGGGCATTCGGAGAAAACCTTTCGTTGATCGGCCTTCGCGACCAGAACGGAATCGTCGGCGTCGAGCTGAGGCACCGCCAGCGCTTCAGGTGAAACCGCCACGGCGCGACCACCTCTCTTGCTTTCTGTATCCTGCCTGAGGCAGTCGAGGGTCGAGAGTCGAAAGTCGAAAAGGGCGAATCCGCAAAAATGTGTGCGACAACCTGGACGGAGTTTGGCGATAGGAATCTAACATGCTGTGTTTTCAATAACATTCCCGCTTTCAACGCGTAAGTACATTTGTTTTCTATAACATTCCCGCTTTGCATCCGCCTGTGGAAAACCGATCCTTTGTTTTCATAGACATTCCCGCTTCGTTCCTTCAATTTTTAAAAATCCTTTTTCCCGTTCTCTTCCTAGCACGGACCAGTTGCCCGCCTTAAACCAGAAAGTTTTTCGAGCTTCTGCTCCCAGTTGGGACACCTTCCGGAGCGGATTGGGACATCGGGGTAGCATTGCAGCCAAGTCTTCCCAGGAGGCCATGACCGCCTCGCCGGCTTCAACATAGCATCCTAGCCTATCTTCTTCCCCTTGTCAAGAGACACCGTGTCCAGTTCGGTCTACGGGAGGAGGTAGGGGTTGGGGCGGGGTTGGCCCTTGACGAGCGTCCGGTAGTAAACAGTCCCGCTTACTGCTTACTGCCAACTGCCTACTCGGCTTGTGGCTAGTTCCAAGGTGGGATGTTATACTAGTTTGAATTCGGCCAGCAGTTTGAAGATCGCAGATGCGCCGAACGCTGACGCAATTTTGCGATTCAAGGCCCCGGAGAGGTGTCCGAGTGGCTGAAGGAGCACGCTTGGAAAGCGTGTTCACGAGAAATCGTGACGTGGGTTCGAATCCCACCCTCTCCGCCACGTACCGTACGGTACGTGGCTCCGCCAGGCCCTACGTAGACCTTTCCGAGACAATCGACAAACCGAGGCGTAGAATCTCGCTATGGCGAAGTTCTGCTACGTTTACGTGCTGCGAAGCCTGCGAGACAAAGGGCTCTATGTTGGATCGACACGCGATTTGGAGACGCGTCTCCGTTTGCATAATGACGGGGCGGTCCGCTCTACAAGTCCTCGCCGGCCATTCGAACTCATCTTTTACGAAGCTCATCGCAGCGATGCTACGCTCGCCACTGTGCTCGATAGAACAGGCGCCGAATCGCTGAGTGAGCTTTTGCGCAGAGGGCGACGATAATTTGACTGGTGAATAGGAGTCAGCGTCGACGCAATCAGGAGCATCAAAATGAAAATCCCTGAGTGGGTCCAGAAGGTGCTGTCAAGTTTCGAGGACCGAACAGAGCCTTACCAGGAGGTGGAGATCAGCGATGCATTGCATGCTGTTCGCAAAGGGCAAGGCGACGTCGCCGACGGCGACTCGAAAGGTTTCATCGCGGAGTGGTCAGCGTTTCTCTTCATGGAACGTCGGGGAAAGGACAGCGTCTGGGGCACGTATTTCGCGCCCTTCATGTCCACCAAGGGAAGTGACGGCAGTGACCTCTTTTCGCCCGACATCAAGAACTTGGATGCTGACGTCGTCGGACACTGGGAAGAACGGGCGCGGACCTGCGGGAATCCCGTGATGCGCGCCAGATATTCTGACCTTGTTTGGGACTTGAAGCGTGCAATAACCGGACAGAAACCGAACCCCGATTACGCCCGGATTGCGATCGACTCCTATCTAGCGGCGGCTGACAGGAAGTTCTACCCGATGGAGGTCGTTGGCATCCAGTGGTTGGGACGGGCACTAGACCTTTCAGTTTCAATAAATGACTTCGACCGTACCAAGCGTCTTGTAGAATTTATGTTTGCGTTCTACGACAGAGTTGCACAGCCGCAATTTATTGGGACGTGGCTCTTCCTATTCGACAATTTGTACGGGAAGAAGTTCGTCAGTCCCGAGCAAGAATCTCACGTTATCGCAAATCTAGAAGCGATGCTGGCCAAGATGACTGATACCACAGTTTCGGATGCCGGTGTCCACATGACGCTCGATCCCTGGGGAGCTGAGGCGGCTGCGCAAAGACTCGCGCAACACTACCGGCGCCAGAGCGATAAACCAAACGTAGAACGGGTCATCAAGGCATATGGAAGAGCCTTTGAATATATGGCCCGCGAGGCCAATCCCATGATGGCGATGGCCTGGCTTCAGCCCGTCATTGAACGATTCGAACAGGTAGGGTTGAAGGCTGAAGCGGAACGACTTCAGATCATGTCTGCAGAGAAGGGCAAGAACATTGGCTCCGACTTGAAGGAGATTTCCGTCAAGGTTGAAGTGAAGCCGGAAGATGTGGAAAAGCTCGTCGAACACCTCGTCGGTGGTGGTGACCTGAAGGCTGCCCTCGGTCAGATCGCCGACTACTTCATTCCAAAGGCGAGCGATGCAAGAAAACTGCTGGATCAGATGCGAACCGATGCTCCACTCCTGAGCATGATCCCAATCAATATCCTGGCGAGTGACGGGCACACGACCGCGAAGATCAAGTCGTTGGATGAAGATGCTGACGGCAGGCTGCACAAGCAGTTGGCTGAAACCATCGGCTTCTACCAGCCGTTCCTAGTGCACACCTTGGCGAAGCTCAGAGAGCGGTATGCTCCAACAACTCAGGACGTCCTTGATTTCGTGTGCGAATCACCGTTGTTCGCAGGGTGTCAAAGCGGTCTACTCCGAGACGGGCTCCTGGCCTATGAACAACAAGACTTTGTCAAGGCTATACATGTGCTCGTGCCTCAGATCGAGCAAATTTTGCGGAATTTTCTTGGCTTTTTAGGGCGTCCCACTCTGAGGACTGTCAGGAACCATCCGGGAATCATGGATGCGAAAAGCATGAATGACATTCTCGGAGATGAACGAATGCGGGAGGTTCTTACTGAGAACCTTTGGAGGTATTTGACCGTCGTCTACATAGACAAGAGAGGTCTGAATCTTAGAAACGATCTCGCGCACGGACTGGTTCCTTTAACTGGCTTCAACCGCTATGTAGCAGATCGTGTTTTTCACACCTTGCTCGCGCTGAGTCTGATGCGGGCATCAAAGGCGAAGTAATCGTTTCTAAAGAGAGTATTCGTATAGGTGACGGTCAACCGGGACATGATTTTCGTCAGTCACCCGGCAAGGCCAATACAGCATCCGCGTCAACGACCAGTGGCGTGTTTGCTTCGAATGGCCAGAACACTCCCCCGGTCCCGCGAATGTTGAGATTGCCGATTACCACTAGGAGTCGGTTGCCAGTAGGAAAGGAACGACGAAAGGAATGAACATGCCACTGCTCGCGATCCATCCCGGAGAACATTTGGCCGAGGAATTGAAGGAACTCAGCATGAGCGCCGCCTCGCTGGCACGCCAGTTGCAGGTTCCAACCAATCGCATCACGCAGATTCTGAACGGACGCCGCGACATCACGGCCGACACGGCGTTGCGCCTGGCGCATTTCTTCGCCACCAGCGCCGAATTCTGGATCAATCTGCAAAGCCTCTACGATCTGCGCATCGCCCAGCAGGAAGCCGGAAAAACCATCAAGGCCCTCCCCACCCTCAAGCGCATGACCGCCGTCCACGCATAGATCCAGCCACCGACCAGGAACCGAAGAAAGCTCCTCAGGACGAAGAACTCCGCAAAGCCATCGAAGTCCTGAATCACCGCGACTCCAAAGGGAACTCCGTCCCAGGCTGAAAGGAATCCCGGACCATCTTATGAGGGTATGGGCAAGTCACGAACTACACGGAACGTATCGCGAGCGATGAGCAACTCCTCGTTGGTGGGGATGACCATGATGCGGATGCGGCTGGAATCCGTGGAAATCTCGCTCTCCTTGCCGACGGCCTCCCCATTCCGGGCTGGGTCAATCTCATAACCCAATTCTGCTAGGCCCTCGCAGGCCTTCTGGCGGACCAAGGGAGCGTTCTCGCCGATGCCTCCCGTAAACACCAGGCCATCGACGTGGCCTAGAGCCGCCGTATAGGCGCCAATATACTTCCGCAGGCGGTAGCAGAAGGCATCGATTGCCACTTGGCATTGCTTATCTTCCTTTGCCGCCGCCGCGATCAGTTCTCGCATGTCGTTTGACTGCGCCGAAATGCCGTAAAGGCCGCTGAACCTATTCAAGAGTGTGGACATGTCGTGAAAAGTTAACTCATCCTTGGACATCAGATAGAGGATGATTGCCGGGTCGATATCCCCGCAACGGGTGCCCATCAACAATCCTTCCAGAGGAGTGAATCCCATGGAGGTATCGACGGATTTCCCTTTCTCGATAGCCGTAATCGAGCAACCATTTCCCAGGTGGGCCGTAATCAAGTTTGCCTCGCCCTTGCCCTTGCCAAATATCTCCCTGTAGCGGAACCCCACGTAACGGTGCGAAGGACTGTGGAACCCATAACGCCGAATCCTGTAACGGCGGTAATAGGCATAGGGCAAACCGTAGAGATAAGCCTTCGCTGGCATGGTTTGGTGGAACGCCGTGTCGAACACAGCAACTTGGGGGACTTGTGGCATGAGCTTCCGAGCCACAAGATACCCCCGTAAGTTGTTGGGATTGTGGAGGGGGGCCAGTTCGCTGCACTGTTGGATCGCCTTCTCCACATCCTCGTCGATCATCACCGAAGCCGAAAAATGCTCGCCGCCGTGAACGACGCGGTGCCCCACCGCCTCGATTTGTGAAGTATCCGCTACGACTTTGGCCTCTTTAAGAGCTTGAATTGCCCGGGTGAGAGCCGCCTGGTGGTCAAGCATCCCCTCAGTTAGACTCCGCGCAGGGTTGGGCGGCACGGTCAAATGCAACACGGCCTCGTCCGTCCCGATCCTTTCGACACTCCCTTTGGCAATACAACGGTCGGCGTTCGACGCGATCATCTCTACATCCGTCTCGATCAATTGAAAGTTTATCGATGAGCTACCACAGTTGAGTACTAGAATTTTCATCACTCACTCCCTAACCCGGTCGTTTAGTTGTTACAATTCCTGAAAGAGCATCAATACGTACACAGGGTAGTCTCCCCCGAGGGCTCAATATAGCACTCCGCAAGTTGCGCACCAAATCCGGAGCCAAACCGTTGCTCTGACAAGACCACCTCCGGTTCGGCCGGAGCATATCCCACATTTATTGGTGGACACGGGGGATACGGATATTCTGAGAATCCCCGAAGGGGATTGATAAAGTAGCCGGGGGCAACGCCCCCGGAAACGGGCGACCCCACCAGGGCCGACCCTGAAGGGGTCGAGTGTGAGTGATGTCGCGACCGTACATGGGGCCTCTAGCCAAGTCTATACGACCCCTTCAGGGTCGGTCGGTTTCCGGGTTAGTCTTCCGGGGGCGTTGCCCCCGGCTACTGTATGGTGCCCTTGCAGGGCACGGCGGACGGGTCTCGAGTTTGGCCTCAAGGGAACCGCCATGTGCAAACTCATCGCTCATCCGGCTCAGTCGCCCCCTGTCCCCAGCAAAAGATATGGGTGAGAATCAGGGTTTGGCAGGGTGTGCGCAAAGGCTGGAGGAGTCAATAGTAGGGTGCTTTGCGCAGCCAGCCGTGCCGGACGGCAGAACCATGGAGAGTTCCCGGGTCGGAACCTCTTCTTTCGCCCCGCTGGGGCTCCTGCCCCCTAGAGGGCCTTCTGGACCCAGGGCTGGCGCCCTGGGCTAAACTCTGTCGGCCCTTCGGGCCTTTTCCCAGCGTACCTAATACGTTCGGAAATACTCTCCAGACGACGCAATTGCCGAGGCGTCACTTCTGTGTCGGAGACGCGTTTGGCATTGTAAGGGCTATCCGTGTCCGGTATCATGGTTACACTTGCTCATGGCATCGCTTGAGGAGAACTCGGTCCTCGTAAGTGTCCAGAACCTGCACAAGCATTATGGTGATTTAGCGGCCCTGCGAGGCATCAGCTTCGACATCCTTCAAGGCGAAGTATTTGGCCTTTTAGGGCCCAATGGGGCGGGAAAAACCACCACCATCGAGATCATTGAAGGCCTGCGCCAACCCGACAGCGGGTCGGTCACCGTGTGCGGGCTTGATCCTGCGCAAGCGAGTATGGCGCTCAAGGAGCGGATTGGAGCACAACTTCAGTCCACTGTGCTGCCAGACAAGATGCGTGTGGATGAGGCCCTCCACTTGTTTGCGAGCTTTTATAAGCGCTCTGCCTCCGTGCACATGCTCCTGGAGCGGTTCGGCCTGGTGGAAAAGCGTCATACATTCTTCGAGAATCTTTCCGGAGGTCAAAAGCAGCGCTTGGCACTCGCCCTGGCACTGGTGAATGATCCCGAGCTGGTTCTGCTGGATGAGCCCACGGTGGGCCTCGACCCGCAGTTGCGCCGCGATATTTACGCCCTCATCGAGCATTTTCGGGCTGAGGGACGGACCGTATTATTGACCACTCATTACATTGAGGAAGCCGAGAGGCTCTGCGACCGTGTGGCCATAATGGACCGGGGTCAACTGGCGGCTCTCGGAACTCCGCGTGAGTTGATTGCGCGCTCCGGCCATGGAACGCGGCTCGAGGTTCGCCTGGCGAAACCGGTCGGCCTCGACCGCTTGAAGCTGATCGAAGGGGTCATTGACTGCCGCGAAGCGGATGGCGCCTATCTTCTCCACGCGCAGCCGGCAGCCCTGACGATTGCTGCCTTGGTCCGCTTCTTGGAATCCGACGCCAATGCCCTGGTTGACTTGCACATCGCCCAGCCCAGTCTCGAAGATGTATTTGTGGAAATGACGGGAAGAAGGATGGAAGACTGACGATGCCCACGCTTCGGATTGCGCTGCTGACGATACGGCTGGTGATGCGCACCAAGGTGGCGCTCTTTTTCACCTTCCTCTTCCCCCTGGTTTTCTTGTTCGTTTATGCCGTTCTGATCGCCCGTGGCAACCCGGATGTAGTTGCCTACGTGTTTGGGCCCGTCATTACGCTGAACATCATGGGCAGCGGGTTCTGGGGACTTGGCATGCAATCCGTGATGCAGCGCGAACGTGGCAGCCTGCGGCGTTACCGTCTGGCCCCCATCGGACCGCGCACCATCCTGATGAGCAACTTGCTCGCGAATTACCTTCTCCAGCTTCCCACCATCGGCCTCTTGCTCTTTACCGCTCGGGTCTTCTTCCACATGCCGATGAAGATCGGGTGGCTGACGCTGTTGATTCTTGTGACGGTCGGCACCTTTGCGTTTGCGGGTTTCGGGCTCACGATCGCGAGCGTGGCGAACACCATGCAAGAAGCACAGATTTACAATAACCTTGTCTGGATTACGTTGTTGTTTCTCTCCGGGGTTACATTCCCCTTGCCGATGCTTCCGAGATGGATCCAGCGGCTCGCGATGTTTTTTCCTTCCACCTATCTCGTCGGCGCCTTTCAAGGCGTCATGGCGCAGGCAGAATCGCTCCTGGACCACTGGCCGGAGATGCTGGTCCTGGTGACCTCGGGGATCTTCGGTTTGCTCTTCGCCATGAAACTCTTCCGCTGGGAAAAGGAGGAAAGGATATCCACGAAGGCCAAACTATGGTCCGCCGTTTTTGTGCTGCCCTTCCTGGTCATGGGCATGTGGATGAACACGCGCGCCAACCCCACGGCCATTTGGGCCCGCTCTTATAATGTGATGGGGCAAGCCACCGCTGCCTCGATGAATCCCGAGGCGGAAAAGCCAAACCTGATTGAAAACTTCGACGGCATTCAGGCTTCCGAAGACCTTTTGAGCCGCTGGCAAATCTCCACAGATTCTGACGTGTCGGGCCATTCCATGGCAGAGACTTCCCTGCTGACACCCGGCGCCGAGGGAACTCCGCACGCTATGCGCCTGAAAGGACACTTGGCGCCCGGACCCAAGGACGCTCAGGGTCATGTCTCGGCCCGGTATGCAGTGAGCTTACCCGCGGGTACGAGGAACCTGCGCGGCATCGAGTTCGAAGCTCGCGGCGAACCTCGTATCTACCAGGTAGGATTTCAGCCCCCAAAAGCAGCGGCCTCTCCTATCCCCGAGATCAGTTTTGTTCCGGGCGAGGCATGGCAAAACGTGCGGGTGCCGATCGCGTGGTTGGCGAACCCTTCAGGGTACGGGCTGGCGGACGGCCCTTGGATGCTGGAAATCTCAGTGACAGGCCCAGCCGGGGAGTTCACATTGGACCTCGATGAAATCCGATTTTATTAGGCTTGGACCATGAACATACTTAGCATCGGTGAAGTATTATGGGATGTATTCGGGGACACGGAACACCTGGGTGGAGCGGCTTTCAATTTTGGCGCGCACGCCAAAATATTGGGGCACTCGGTATCCTTGATCAGCGCTGTAGGCGAAGACCCAAGGGGGCGACGCATCCTGGAAAGGATGGACGCTATGGGCCTGCCTACGCGTTTCGTCCGGCAGGAGAAGGATCACCCCACCGGGATAGTCACCGTTAGCCTCGACACCTCAGGCCGGCCGCATTTCATCATCCACCGGCCCGCTGCCTACGACTTCCCCGCTCTCTCGGATGGGGACCTGGGAGAACTTTCATCTCCCCGGCCTGACTGGATTTATTTCGGAACGCTGTTTCAGATGAGCCCCAAGGCAAAGGCGCTGACCTTGAAGGTGATTGACGCCAACCCGGAAGCCCGACGCTTCTACGATGTGAACCTGCGTGAGAATTGTTATGAGGCCTCGCTCGTCAATGATTTGATGTCCCTCGCCACGGCCGTGAAGCTCAATGACCAGGAAGTCGATATGATTCAGTCCATGTTTGGCTGGTCATATCGTTCGCTGGAGGATTTTTGCCAAGGCACCGCACGCAAATTTGGATGGGAGGCAGTCTGTGTCACGCGGGGAGAAGCAGGGTGCGTGCTGTTGGTGGGTAACAATTACGTCGCAGCGGAAGGGTACGAGGTTAGCGTCGCGGATACGGTAGGAGCCGGCGACGCCTTCGCCGCCGCCTTCGTCCACGGCATGGGAGAGGGATGGCCTGCCCAAGAAGTGGCTGATTTCGCCAACCGAGTTGGGGCCTTGGTCGCCAGCCGTCCCGGAGGCACTCCCTCCTGGACTATCGAAGAAGCAAGGGCGCTCAGCAGTCGGTAGGTGGTAGGGCGGTATATGGTAGGTGGGGGATGCTCTTCCCCACATACGACGTACCACCTACCGGCCGATCACTCCTCCAGCGTTGACAGGTCGCCCGTAGGCAAGCCCAGTTCCCAGGCCTTCAGAACGCGCCGCATAATCTTCCCGCTGCGCGTTTTGGGAAGCTTTTGTTTGAACTCGATCTCACGGGGCGCCGCATGTGACGCCAGCTTCTGGCGGACGAATTTCTGGATCTCGCTTTTCAATTCGTCGCTGGGTTGGTATCCTTCGCGGAGCGAAATAAACGCTTTAATGATGTGACCGCGCAAAGCGTCCGGCTTTCCGATCACTCCGGCCTCGGCTACCGCTGGGTGTTCCACGAGGCAACTCTCCACCTCGAATGGTCCCACATTCTCACCCGCCGTGATGATGAGGTCATCCACACGACCCTGGAACCAGAAATACCCATCCGAGTCGCGGTAGGCGCTATCGCCGGTGACGTACCACCCCGGAATGCGAAAATAGGCCCGGTAACGTGCCGGCTGTTTCCAGATGGTCGGCATCATGCCGGGCCAGCCCGGCTTGATCACCAGATTCCCCAAAGTATTGGGCGGCAACTCCTTACCATCGTCATCCACGATGCTCGCCGTGACGCCCGGAACGGGCCTTCCCATTGAACCGGGGCGGATGGTCATGGAGGGATAGTTTGAAATGAGGATATGACCGGTTTCGGTCATCCACCAGTTATCGTGGATCCTTCGCCCGTAAGTTTTCCAGCCCCACCATACGACTTCCGGATTCAGGGGTTCTCCCACGCTCAGGACGTGCCTGAGGGAGGAGAGATCGTACTGCTTCGCCGCCTCCTCGCCGGCTGCCATCAACATCCGGAATGCGGTTGGAGCGCTATACCAGATGTTCACCCGGAACCGTTCGATCGTGCGGTACCACTCCGTGGCGTTAAAGCGGCCGCCGCGAATCAGGTTGGTCGCTCCATTCAACCAAGCCGCGAAAATTCCGTAGGAGGTGCCCGTTACCCAGCCGGGGTCTGCCGTACACCAATAAACATCGTCTTCCTGAAGGTCGAGAACCCACCTGCCGGTCATCAAATGGCCGAGCATGGCACGCTGCGCGTGGAGCACGCCCTTGGGCTTGCCGGTAGAGCCCGAGGTGTAGTGGATAATGAGCGGATCATCCAGCGTCAGCCACTCGATTTCGGTCTTGTCCTCCGCCCCTTCCACCAACGCTTCGAAACTATAATGTCCTTGGGGCAATCCATCGGAACCCGCGCCGACCAGGATCACGTGCTTGAGTGCCGGCAGTTCCCATTGCGGGACTCGGTCCAGCAGTGCAGGAGAGGTCACCAGGGCCACGGCTTCGGCGTTCGCCATGCGATCGCGGACCGCGTCTTCCATAAAAGCTTCGAAAAGCGGGCTAGCGATGGCCCCGATCTTCAAGATTCCGAGAATGGCGATATAAAGCTCCGGCCGACGCCCCAGGAACACAAAGACGCGGTCCCCTTTTACAACTCCGAGCTTCCTCAGGGCGTTGGCAAAGCGATTCGACTGAAGCGAGAGGTCCTCGAAAGTGAGCCGCGCCGTATATTCGCGGTCGGTATAAATCAGAGCGAGCTTATTCCGCCGGCCTCGGGTCAGGTGCCTGTCGATGGCCTCATGCGCCATGTTCACCTTACCGGTGTGGCTCCAATCAAACTCCTTATGAGCATCCTCCCACCTGAAGCTCTGGTAAGCGGCCTCATAATCCTGCAAGTGATGCTTCCCAGAAGCATCCGTCGGATCCAATACGTTGTTCACATTCACCGGCGTCTTGGTAGCCATGATCTCGACCTCGTTCCCAATTCGAGTCAGACACCCCTCGCAAAGCAGGTGACTTGATGAGGGGGACCGCCTTGAAGGCGGTCACCCCTCGCTTCGCTTCCGTCCAGGTCGGTGCCGGAACCCCGAAGGGGTTCAAATTGAGTAGCCGTGGGCAAAGGCACGGTTTTGGTGCCCGCCGCCCACGGGCCGCGTCGCCATGAATTCTGCCGACCCCGCAGGGGTCGAACAGTTCGGCCCTTACAGGGCCGAGCGAGATGTCGACGCGCCGTTACCGTGGGTTTCATCCCGCAGGGCGGGACTACTCATGTAGTCCCGATTAATCGGGACGCGAAACGGTCAAACCTCTTCAGGCCGCACGGGTGGAGCCCGTGCATACCTCAGTTCCAGTCGACTCGCTCAGCCCCGATAGGCTTCATCTAACAGTTCTACAACATGGAGCACCCGACGTTCGCCTCCAGCGCGCGAAACACCGGCACGCAACTGGAGCAGGCAGCCGGGATTCGCCGTCAGGATAAGCTCGGCTTTTGTCTCCTCAATCCGCCGCATTTTATTCTGGAGAAGTTTTTCCGCCAAGTCGTTGTGAACCACGTTGTAAATCCCGGCGCTTCCACAACAGATCTCCGATTCCTTTAATTCGATAAGCTCCAGCCCCGGTACTGCCGCCAGCAACTTCCTCGGCGCCGACCGAATTCTTTGCGCATGACCCAAGTGGCAGGAGTCCTGATAAGTCGCCCGTACTCTAGTTACCGCGAATTCCTTATTGAAGTCAATACCTGCCAGGAATTCCGTCACATCTCGAAGCTTCCCGGAAAAGGCCTGTGCCGGCTCAAAATAGTCCCGGTCGTCTTCTTGAAAGAGAAGCGGATATTCCTTCAAAACCGAGCCACAGCCCGCCGCGTTCGTAATGACCGCGTCAAACCCATCGGCCAGGAAGGCGCGGATGTTCCGTTTGGCCAGCTCGCGCGCCAAGTCGCGAATACCCGCGTGGACATGCAGCGCGCCGCAGCATCCCTGCTCAGCGGGAATGACCACCTCACATCCATTCTTGGCGAGCACGCGCAGCGTCGCATCATTCAGCCGCGCAAATGATAGATTGGCGATGCACCCGGCAAAGAACGCCACCCTGTAGCGGCGAGTCCCCACGGCAGGAACCACGGTGCCCAGGCGCTCCGTAAAGAACGGTTTTTCCATCCGTGGCGCGAGTCCTGCTACGCGGTCCAAGCTCCACGGCAAGAGCTTCAGGAGGCGAGACGCAAGGAGCAGCCTCTCCAAGCCGGACCTTTGATAGAAACGCAGAATCTTCCCTGCCACTTCCAGCCTTTGGCGGTATGGAAGGAGTTCGTAGAAGAAGAGCTTCCTCAAAAGGGCGGCAAAAGGGGGCCGCTTGTAATACTTCTCGATTTGCCCTCGCGCCACCTCCACCAGCTTTCCATACTCGACGCCCGATGGGCACGCGGTTTCGCAAGCGCGACAATCCAGGCAGAGGTCAATGTGCCGCACGAAGCTCTCGCCCAGAGGCAACCGGCCCCGTTCCACCTGAATCATTTGATAGATGCGCCCGCGGGGCGAATCCATTTCTAAGCCAAGTTCGCGATAAGTGGGGCAGGCATTCAGACAAAGGCCGCAACGAACGCACCGGGAGTAGTCCGCCCAACGGGGGGCTTCACCTGGGCCGTACCCGCGACCGTTCCTCTCGACCACTACTTGCGTACCCGTCTGGCTCAAAACGGTTCCCCTCTTAGCTGTCAGCTGTCAGCTATCAGCTTTCAGCCCATGAATTCTTTTCTGCCTTCTGCTTTTTTTTGGAGGCTGAAAGCGGACGGCTGATAGCTGATAGCTGCTTTCCGCCTAAAGCCCTCCCACAAACCTGCCGGGCGAAAGGACACCCTTTGGATCCCACGCCGCCTTCAGTCTTCGCATGGCTTCGAGGTGGTCGCCACTCGGGCCCCACGCGTCTGGTTCCGCATTAAAGCCGTTTGGATATTGCTCCACCACCAGCGCTCCGCCCAGGCGTGCAGCAGATTTACGAGTATTCGTCACAAGGCGGTCAGCGGCGGTTCCGAGCTTCACACCCCATAAGCCCAGATGCACGATGCCAACGCCCACCTGCGCAAAGCTGGCCATCTTCACCTCTTCACCCTCAGCCACCTGCTGCGCAAAGCTGAGAAATTCCTCGGAGCTTGCAATCGGCAGCGTAGCCTTCAGAACCATGACGTCGGGGAAAGAGCCCGCAAACAATTGCTCATAATCTCTTAACCGAAGCCAGCAACTCTTCGCCGTCTGCTCATTCAACTGGCGGCTCGGGACGCCCATGGATCGTCCCATTTCGGCGAGATCCCTGGCGTGCCTCTCCAGGATTCTCGGCGAGCCACCAACTTCTATCCAGAGTTCCAGTCCTTGTGCATCTCCTGGAGGCGGCCCGTTCTGGAGAAGGCTCGAGGCCTCAGTATTAAAGAGGACCATGCACAGGGGTTCCAGAGGCGAGTTCAGGATTCGCCTGCGCAAGTCTCGAGCCAGGCCGAGTGTCCCCGGTTCGAGCACCAGGGTGGCGCGCCTAGCCAGCCGCGGAAACAGTTTGAAGCTGGCTTCCACTATCACTCCCAACGTCCCGTAAGAACCCACGAGGAGCTTGCAAAGATCGTATCCCGCTACGTTCTTCACCACGCGACCGCCGCTCTTGACCAACTTCCCTTCTGTCGTGGCAACCTTTATTCCGAGCACCATGTCACGTGGTGAGCCAAAACGAAGGCGTAAAGGTCCCGCCGAGTTCGTTGCCAGGATGCCCCCTATGCTTGCCCTTGCCCCACCGAGCGGGTCCAAGGGGAGCCAAAGCCCCTCGCCACCCAGAAAGTCCTGGAAGTCCCCTAGCTTCATCCCCGCTTCAACGCTGGTGGTCAGGTCCGCCGGTTCATAATGCCAGACATGGTTCAATTCTTTGAGTGACAAGGCAAGGTCGTAGCGGCGGGGCGGGCTGCCTATGGGGAGTTTGGTGCCGTTGCCGCGAGGGATCACAGCGAGGTCACGGTCAGCGGCGAACTTCAGGACCGCGGCAACACTCTCCGCTGTAGGTGGGTCCACAATGTACTGGGGAACCCTCCCTCCTACCGCCATCGCCGCGCAGGCTGTGGGTTCTGAAACAACATGCGATTCACCCACGATCGCTGCGAGGGCCAGATGGACGGAGTCGTGAGCCGTATTCACAGAACGCCCCCTGCGCCCGCCCCGATACGCAATTCGCCGCACATCTTGCCTGTAGGAAAGACCTTGCCAGGGTTGAAAAGCCCCTCCGAGTTGAAAACCCCTTTGATCTTCCGCATCATGTCCAGGTCATCCGCCGTGAAGAGGAGGGGCATCAGGTTGATCTTCTCAATGCCCACACCATGTTCGCCAGTGATCGAACCACCCATTTCAATACATTTGGCAAGGACTTCCTGGGCGGCCTCACGAACCCGTCTGGATTCATCCGCATCGCGAGGGTCGAACAGGAAAATCGGATGAAGGTTTCCGTCACCCGCATGGAATATATTCCCAATCTTCACGCTGTACCTAGTCCCAACCTGCCCAATAAACTCCAGCATTTCGGGCAGACGTGTACGGGGAATCACTCCATCCTGCACATAATAGCTTGGGCTTATTCGTCCCAGAGCTCCGAAGGCGTTCTTTCTTCCCTTCCACAAAAGATCGCGTTCTTCTGCCGATTTTGCCCGGCGAACTTGCCGCGCCATTTTCTCCTGGCATACCGACTCGATTTGCAGAGCGTTTTCTTCAACGGCTTCTCTGAGCCCTTCAACCTCAATCAAGAGAACTGCGGCGGAATCCATCGGATAGCCTGCGTGGGTAGCTTCCTCGATGGCGCGCAGTGTGAAACCGTCGATCATTTCCAGGGCGGCGGGCGTGATGCCGCGTGCGGTAATTGCCGCCACCGTACGCGTGGCGTCGACCACGCGCTCATAAACCGCCAGCAATGTTGCCACGGTCTCCGCCTTACGCATCAACCTAACGGTTATCTCCGTCACGATCCCGAGAGTCCCCTCGGACCCGACGAACAAACCCGTAAGGTCGTAACCAGGAGGGTCCCAAAACTTGCCGCCGGTATGAATCACTTCTCCAGTCGGTAATACCACTTCCAGTCCTAGGACGTGATTGGTCGTCACACCGTACAAAAGAGTATGAGGCCCCCCTGCGTTCTCGGCGACGTTTCCACCCAGGGTGCAGGCCTTCTGGCTGGAAGGGTCCGGTGCAAAGTAATAGCCGTCATCCGAGACAGCCAGGGAAAGATCGAGATTGACTACGCCGGGTTGGACTCTGGCACGCTGGTTCTCGATGTCGATTTCAAGGATGTCCTTCATCCTCGAGAAGACAATGAGGATACCACCCTGCCAAGGAAGCGAGCCCCCACTCAAGCCTGTTCCCGCACCACGGGGAACGACCAAGAGCTTCCGACTCGCTGCAAACTTCACCACTTGGACTACGTGTTCCGTGCTTCGTGGAAAAACGACGACATCGGGTGGACGAAGCGAAGAAAGACCATCGTACTCGTAAAGCATAAGGTCCTCGGGTCGCCACAGAACAGCGTCCCGGCCCAAGATACTCACGAGTTCGCGGACCAAAGCGGTGGGCTTCATGAAGTACCACACGGCAGGCCTGCGCTGATTGCACGAGCGCACGGGAGGGGAAAATCGATTCGCTCTGCCACCAACACCCTGTTGCCCCAGCAAACTGAGTATATCCACGTTCCTGCGGACCGTCAACGCGCCTTGCCGCCGGGCCGCATGACATATCTGTGAAAGCCCTGGAGTCAAGAGCAAGTTCCTTTGTACAGCCCGTCGTGGCGGGCGACAGACCATAGGCCAGGGCGTGAGAAGGTGGGAGATAATCCCAAGGCGTCCAGTGTCAAATCGCGCCTACTATTGAATAATCGTTAGCAAAATATTACGAGGTTCTACTATTTCACAGGCTCTGAGAGGCCGTGAAATAATCCCGAAGATGCGGGCTTTGCACAGCGTAAGTTATTGAATAATCGGAGTCGGGATATGACTATTCTGGATTATTTCACAACTCCTGACGCCCTGGGCTATCCTGCGAAGCGGGATTCGCCCTCTGGGCTTTGCCCTGACGTACCCCTCATGCTTGGAAACAACAGCGAGATTAGGAATCGTTGCAAACTGTCGCTTTCTTGTCGCACAGCCCCGTCACCGCGTAAGGGCGTGCCGCGTGGGCGCCCGCTCCAGGCGAGCACCCGCCGCGGCGGGCCCAGCACAAGATTCGAGCGCACTCCACCTATCCCTGCCGTTTGGAGAGGCCAACTCCTCGTCAAACTGACCCACGCCCGAATCACAGAAACTGACTCCGAGTCAGCTTCAGGTTCCGGAGCGGCTGCATACGACTGGACACAAATCATTGAATGACTGAACCCTTTCAGGTAATCAACCGTTCGATCTTGGGACACGCAATCTCAAAATCGGACAGTCTGCGCTGCTTCGTTTTTTGTGGTCCAGCGTCGAAAACGTGTGGATTCAGTTTCTTGGCGCTGGCCTTCAAATGGCACTCGAATTGCCACAAGTATGCTGGGACGCAACAGGCAGTGGGTGGTACGTGGCTGGTAGGGCCACAGCTCAAGCTTCCGCATGGCATCTACTGTTTGCGAATGCCGCAATTGTATGGAACCTCGCGCAAGGCCCATACGTACTAGATGCTGAATGAGGAAAGCTAACCGAAATGTTCAGCACACGTCTAAGAAAAGGAAACCAGCACTGAGCCGACGGTTTCAGGAGATTAGTGAACGAAAACCGACTCGTCACGCCTAAGGTGGTGAGCGGGCAGGAAAACGTAAGGGGTTAAATGGACTCTCTTCGCTGAAGGTTTGGCGGCCTGGGCGAGGAGAATCCCTCGGAAAGGCTTGAGGCCTTGCGGCCCCCTGCTTCTCATTTAACCCCGTTTGATTGTAAGGGTATTCGCAACTTAAATGCAAGAGGCGGCCGGGCAAAGGCGGAGGCGCGGTCCCGTCAGCCGACGGCCCGCTCGGATTAACGAAGACCAACCAGCAACCAAGGAGGATCCAATGGGTATCAGAAAGTATCTCGGGACATCAATTCTATCGGTGGCTCTGCTTCTCGCATCCGGCATTCCAGGCTTAGCCAAGAACTCGCGGACTGTGGCCCTTACCCGTGATGCCGTTCTGGCCGGCAAAACTCTTCCGGAAGGTAATTATGTTGTACAGTGGGAAGCTCACAGTCCTCGAGCAGCCGTGGAATTCGCGCAGGGCCACAAAGTTGTTCTCTCAACAGAGGGCAGACTCGAGGACCGTGGCAAGAAGTACAGCTCCACTACGGTGGTCTACGACACCGCCTCGGATGGAAGCATGACCATCAGTGAGATTCGCTTCGCTGGCTCGAGCGAGGTCCTCGTTTTCAATCAATGACACCTCACGCTGAGAGCCGCTGCTGAAGATTTGGAAGCTAATTTGGCGGGCCGCGCCCCCGACCCGCCAACCACTTTTGCCGCGACATGGACGATACATCTGTTTTTTGGCACGCAGCCCACAAACGGCCTAAGGTGGCAAACCCACGCGGCGCACGAGGTCTTGAAAACGAGGATCCGAGCGAAGAGCGTCCAGCCTTGGCTCCGCCTTGAGGCTCATAAGCATTGAGAAGGAGCGTTCTTCGTAGGCCCTTTCCAGCCACTTGAACGCTTGGTCTGCCTCATCAAGGCCGACGTAAATAATCGCAAAATCGTATGCCGAGACAAATCTCCGCTCCGAGAGCTTGTGCAATTCTTTGAGCGCCTTCCGCGCGTACCCTCTTCTCTTAAACACGGCATGGGCATGGCCGAGTGCCCCTACCCTGTCGGGACTGCCTGGGGAAACTGCCAGCGCTTTTTGGAGATGCGCGATCGTTTTCTCGTACATTCCCTTTTGCTCATAGGCCCAAGCAAGGAAGTAGTGCGCCGCAGCGAAGTCAGGTTCCATCTGGACCGTCTGCCTGAGCTGTTCGATCGCCTCATCGTACCGGCGCCCCCGGTACAACATCAGCCCTAAGTGGGTTCTGATAATGAGGGACAGGGGATTAAGCTCTTGGGCTCGTCGCATCTCGGCCAGGGCCTCATCCACGCGCCCCAGCATTCCTAAATAGAACCCATGCCAATGACGGGCAGTCGCAAAGTTCGGGTTAAGCTCTATGGCGCGCTGGTAGATATGCTCGGCCCCGGCCCAGTCCCAGTCGAATGAATGCTTGGCGAAAGCCAAGGCGTTGTGGGCTTCGGGAAGCAAATCGTTAAGCTCCAGAGCCCTGATCGCTGCCGCCTTGGCTCTGGGGAAAGCCTGCTTCCCGGGAAAGACACGGAAGTGATCAGCCAAGTCCAAGGCGACAGCTAACCCAGCATATGCCACGGCATACCTGGAGTCTCTTGAGGTCGCCTCCTTAAAGTGCTCAATCGCATTCTTCACCCCTTCGGCGGTTCCTTTGTTCAAGCAGTAACGACCTTTGAGAAACGCCTCGTGGGCTCCCTGATTCGTGGTCGAAGCCCCAGCCATTGCCGCGCGCTTTGCGGGAAGCAATTCAACCTGCAATGAGCGAGCAATGTGGCGGGCAACCTCGCTGTGGATCGCCACTACATTTGCCCGGTCGCCCTCAAAGCTATCGGCCCAGAGGTGAGTGCGGTCCTTGACCTGGATGAGTTCTACGGTGATACGCACTCGGTCGCCCGCACGGCGCACGCTGCCTTTGAGGACATAGTCCGCCCCCAGCTCGCGCCCGATTTGGTCAATGTCCTTGTCGGTGTTCTTGTATCGAATCGCAGATGCCCGGGCGATGACGCCCAGACGCTGCGGGTGCAAGCGTCCCAACCGCGCAATCATCTCCTCGGTCATCCCGTCGCTGAAGTACTCCTGCCCGGCATCACCTGTCAGGTTCTCGAACGGCAGCACCGCCACAATCGGCTTGTCCGCTCGGGGCTCTGCTTCCAAGGTTGCGATGAAGCGGTAGCCTCGCCGGGGCAGAGTTTCAATGAATTGTGAATGAGCGGCGGAATCGCCTAAGGCCCGGCGGAGCTTTTTGACCGCCGTGGCCAAACTGTGCTCGAAGTCCACAAAAGTGTTGCCGGACCAAAGTCTCTTCTGGAGTTCCTCTCGCGTCACAACTTCGCCGGGCCGCTCGAGCAACACCAACAGAATTTGAAAGGGTTGTTCCTGGAGCTTTATCTTCACTCCGTGCTTGCGCAGCTCTCCGGCTTGAAGATCAACTGCGAACGCTGCGAAGCGAACCTCGTGGGGGCGACTCGAAACTTTTTCCATGGGAAGCTCCAACATTCTACAACGTATCCCAAACAAAGGAAAGCCTCTTCCGAGAATCTTCCGAGAATCGCGCCGCCTATCGAATTCGCCCTTTGTTCTGGGTAGGTTTCCTGTTCATCCAAAGTCCAACAACAGTTCACCCACTGTGCATTGACGCCGCAACAGGCCTGAAGGAACATGGCTGCGTAAAGAAAAGGGAGAGTCAAATGAAAAAGGAGAATGAAACGAATATGAATATCAGAAAGTGTTTCGGAACATCGGTTCTGTCGGTGGCGCTGCTTCTGGCCTCGCGCATTCCCGCCTTGGCTAAGGACTCGCTGACTGTGACCCTTTCCCATGATGTCGTTCTGAACGGGACAAGTCTTCCGGCAGGTAAGTGTTCTGTACGGTGGGAGACCCACAGCCCTGAGGCAACCGTAGAATTCGTGCGGCACCACAAAGTTGTTCTCTCAACAGAAGGCAGAATCGAGGAGCGCACCGGGAAATGCAACCGCCCTGCGGTCGTCTACAACACAGCCTCGGACGGGACGATGTCCCTGATTGAGATTCGCTTCGCTCACTCGAACAAGGTTCTCGTTTTCAATCAATAACACCCCCCACTGAAAGCCGCCGCCGAAGATCCGAAAACTAAAATGGCGGGCCGCTTCCACGGGTCGCCAACTTCTCTTGGCAGGGAAAATGCTCTTGCCCACTCCTGCTTTTCCCGTGGGTCTCAGAACCTTCCCCGTGTAAGATAGTGGGCTTATGGTCCCCCTCCCCCTCACCGACCACATCCGTCGGCGGAGCTTCTGGTTTATTACCCTCGCCATCATCATCGCGAACGTATGGGTTTTCTTCTTTGAGCTTGCGCACGGCCCAAATATTAACCGACTGGTTTTTGTCTTTGGAATCGTCCCGGCGCGATATGTCACACGCTATGGGTTCGCAAACCTGACAGTCGCAGGGTTTCTCATCCCCGTCTTCGCTTCCATGTTCCTGCACGGAGGATGGTTGCACCTCCTGGGAAACATGC
>Ga0208192_1000587_pt1 | contig 28411 bp, 24 predicted proteins | sample June2015DPH_13_1_2_FD_184711 | JGI IMG/M metagenome (GOLD analysis project Ga0208192, IMG submission 184711) | Peatland microbial communities from SPRUCE experiment site at the Marcell Experimental Forest, Minnesota, USA - June2015DPH_13_150... | ecosystem: Environmental > Terrestrial > Soil >... | reverse complement strand
CTCTATTCAAGTACCAAGGTCTGCACCATTGCCCAAATCCATCCCGATCACAATATTCCTCGATGGTTTACTTGTTGAACCTGCCAAAACTGGTCAATTCGTGCTGCGAATAGGGAAAGTCCGGCTAGCGCGCAGCGGATCCTGCCCGCCATTGATCCTTCTCGCGCTTCGAAACTTGTCTCGTTGGGTGCTTCCCCGGCTCGCCCGAGCGGGGTAGGAACTGGGCTCGTCACTCGCCTACTTGCTGAGTTCGATCGCCAGGGAGGCTGCCGTCGCCGCGTTGTTTTCCAAAAGGGCCAAGTTCGCCGTCAGGCTTCTCCCCTTCGTCTGACGGGCGACCTGCGCGAGCAGGAAGGGTGTGACCTGGTTGCCGCAGATCCCCTGCGAGGAAGCTTCTTGCAGAGCGCTTGCGATCGCGGCTTCCACTTCCGCGGAGGGTAGAGCTGCATACTCCGGGCAGGGGATGGCCAGAAGGACCGCGCCGCTGCGCGGCACCTTCCAATGCGCGCGAATGATCCGGGCGGCCTCTTCAAAGCTTCCAACCTCCAAACCCACGGATCGACCGGACTCACGGCAGAAGAAGGCCGGAAAGTCCGTGGTCTGGAAACCGAGCACCGGGACCCCATAGGTTTCCAGCCACTCGAGGGTGGCTGGTATGTTTAGTATCGATTTGGCGCCCGAACAGACAACGGCGACCTGCGCTCTGGCGAGTTCGGGAAGATCGGGCGAAACATCCTGTCCTTCCCGATGAATGCCCCCGATTCCACCGGTGGCGAAGACACGAATCCCGGCCGCTTCTGCCGCGATCACCGTCGCCGCCACCGTGGTTCCCCCGTTCAGCCGCATTGCGGTGGCCCAGCCCAGCTCGCGTCGGCTGACCTTGATCGCGCGCCGGTCGGAGGCCAGGGCAGAGAGTTGTTGAAGCGACAAGCCGACCACCAGCTCCCCCTGGATCACCCCGATGGTCGCAGGGACAGCCCCTCGCTGGCGGACGGCCTCCTGGCATCGCAGAGCGATCTCCAGATTCTGAGGTTCCGGAAGCCCGTGGGTCACGACCGCCGTCTCCAGGGCCACGGCCGGGAGGTGGGAATCGACAGCTTCGCGAACTTCCGAATTGACGCGCAGATAGGGTAACGCCATTCCCTTATCTCTTCCCTTTAGAGCACCAGCTGGTCGTACAGCTTTTCCAAGGAAAGGTCGGAGGCGACCGTGGAGTGTGACCGCAGCGTGAGCGAGGCGGAAGAGATCCCCAGGCGAACGGATTCGTGCAGGGGCAACTGGTTGAGCAAACCGAAAATGACGGCAGCGGTCAGGGCGTCGCCTGCTCCGGTGGGGTCGATGATCTGCGTGCGCAACGCGGGGATGTGCCCGTGATCCACATCGCTTGCATACGCCACTCCGAACTCGGCCAGGGTGATGAGAGCGATGCGCGCACCCCTCGCCACGAGCTTGCGCGCGGCCATGACGGCCAGGGCGGGATCCTCGGGAGGGATGGCCTCTCCCAGGAGAATCTCAGCCTCCGCCGCATTGGGCGTGATCAGGTAGAGATTATGGAGTTGTGGCTGCAGGCGAAGAGCGAGCGCCCGGGAGGTGGGATCGGCACAGATCGGAATCTTGGATCGCTGAGCGAGGCGGATGGCGACCCGCACTACAGAAGGAGCAAGGTTTCCATCCAGGAAGACCAACGATGACCCCTCGAAAAGGTCCTCCTGCTCCTCCAAGACCTGCGGAGTCAGCGCCTCCAGGATGCGCATGTCGTCCAAAGCTAGGTGCAATCGGCCCTCCGGGTCGATCATGGCGAGGTAGGCACCGGTCGGTTGATCTTGGACTCTGAGAACGTGAGTGACTCCCACCCCGGTTGCGGCCAGTTCCTCACAGAGACGATCGCCCAGGAAATCTTTGCCCACCGCGCTGATCAGGTTCGAGGGCTGCCCCAGGCGGGCCAGGTTCTCCGCAACGTTCCGCGCGACCCCACCATACGCAAGTCGGATCCTGGCGGGATTCGAGGTTCCGGGTTGCGGGGGACTGGCCAAGTGGCCAACCATGTCGACCCCGGCGGCGCCAATGGCCAACACGGGAAGATCCGTTCTACCCTCCAGCACTTTTTCTCGCGGAGGCCTCCTGTTCCACGGACCTCAGTTCTTGCTCGGGGATCTGCGCGTGCATCCCCTGTGTCGTGACCTTGCCGTCTCCTGATAAGGTAGCCAGGGCAGGCCATGGTCGGCAGCGGCCGTGTCTTGATGATACACGAGAACGTACGATCTTGGACGTTTTCCTTCTCCCGGCCGCTTGTTCCCTGGGCCAGGGCCCCATCGCCTAGGCCTCGCGGGCATACCGAACCAGTGTGCAGCCATAGCCCGGGGTTTCGTCGGGGTCGGCCCTCCTTCCTTGCAGCACGGCTGAGATCGCCTCATCCACATAGTTGATCCGGGGCAGCCGCTGTCGGAAGGTCACGTCATCCAGCGCACCGCGGTAGCGCAGGATTCCCTTGCGGTCGGACAGGAAAAAGAAGGGCGTGACGTTTGCGCCGTAGAGGTCAGCGACTCGCGCCCGGGGGTCGAGTAGAACGGTCTCAACCTGCCGCAGCTGGGCCTCCCTTTCGATTTCCTCTTTCGTCTCGTCTGCGTTGGAGGCGATGGCGAGAATCACGACTTCGGGTGGCCACGCGCGTTTCCGCGAGGCCAGGATCTCGTCGGCTCGCTTGGACGCTGGGCAATGCGCGGACCAAATGTAGGCAAGCAGGATTCTGTCGGGGTAATCGAAACTGGAGTGGGGGTGACCCTCCAGATCCCGCAGCTCGAAGAGGGGCACGGGTTCCCCTACGGTAACCATTGGGGAAGGTATCCTCCAACGACCAAGCGCCTCGGACTCTGGCCGTTGGCCTGGATGGTCCAGATCTCGGGTGGTTGAGAAGGATCGGTTTCATCGAACCGCACGAAGAGGAGGCTGGATCCGTCGGGGCTCCACAGGATCGAGGAGATGTTGTAGTCGGGCGCATTTGTAAACGGCTCCGGGTCGGCCCCATCAATTCCCATGACCCAGAGTTGCCGCCCCGGAGTCCAGTGGAGCGGATCCAGGTACTTCCGTGCAAATGCGATCCGTTTCCCATCGGGGGATAGAGCCGGCGAGGCGTCCTCGACGATCGGTGACTTGGACAGATCTTCCATCTCATTCGTGGCCACGGTCACGCGAATCAGGTGGCTGTAGAAGAGGGAGGCGGCCGGGGGAGTTTCTGCCGGAGAGGCCGAGGCGTCCGTCGCTTGAGCCGTCGCCTGGGCCAGCTGGATCTCGGGGAAGATAAGGTACTTACCATCGGGCGACCAGTTGCCCACGGAACCCGACGAATCGGGTACGTAGGTGCGGCCGCCGCGGAGGTCAACGACGACCGTCGCCGCCGAGGTCTGGTCGTAGTAAGCGAGCCAGCCCTGCGGGCCCCAGGCTGGTGTGCGCGCATCGTGATCGAATTCCGAAACGGCGGTGTCCTCGCCCGTGGCCTCGTTCAGAATCCACACCCAAGCGTTCTCAGCGGTCGGGATGCCACCGGCACTCTGGGAGAGATGGGCCCGCTGGTAAGCTATCTGAGTCCCGTCACGCGAAATGGCGGGGTAGCGGCACTCCTCTCCCTGACAATCCAGGATCCTCACGGGTGAGGATCCATTCAGGTCGAGCTGGTACAGGTCGGATCCACCGCTGGCTGGCCCAGCTGAGTACACAACAAAATCCCCTGTCGGGCTTGCGGCGAATTCGTGGATAAGCAATCCGGTTTGCAGAAGGGTCCGACTGGAACCGGTCTGGAGCGGCAAGAGCAATAGCTGCGACCCAGCTCCGTTGCGCGCCAGATACACTATCCGAAGCGAGGCGGGGGTAAACGACCATCGCACGGACAGCACAAGGGGCAGCCCATTCTGCGCTCGAGCCCCCGCCTGAAGAGTGACCTCCACGGCGCGTCCCACAGGCCAGGGCTGGGAAGGGAGGAAGCGCATGGTTCTCCCCTCCCATTCGTCCAGCCCCCCCACTTCGGGGTCGGTATGCAGGTGAGACTCGACACTCGCCCGATCCATCGCTGTGCTGAAGGTGATCACCACGGGCGAGTAACTGCTGGCTTCTTGCGAGCGATCGGGCTGAACGGCCAGCACCCTGGGCGTGGCCACCAGGGCAACGGCGCAAAGGGCCACCCCGAAGCCAATCAGCCCGAGGACCAGCGGACTTGGACTCCTTCGTCGGTGAAAGGTCAACTTGCTCTGACCGGGCATCGATCTTCTTCCCCGCGTCATTATAATCATCCGTGTTGCTGGGACCGCTCTCGATCGGCTTGGTCTGAAGGCGCTCGGCACACCGGTAATCAAAGCTTTCTGCGATGATCGGGAGAGCCGCATCCACTTCCCGGGACTAGCTGCGACCGGGCGGGTTGGGCCGCACTTTCCTTTCCAGTCCGCCCGGGATCAACCGCATCCGGCTCTTGCGATGCCGACCGGTCACCGTTTCTATCTCCTCCAGCCCTGCGACCCTCGGCTTTCGGATGGATCCCCGCCATCACCTTGGCATTCCGGACAGGGACCTCTCCGGCGCTTCTCTAGTGCTACCGGGTCATGAGCGACCATTGTTCCCTCGCGGACATTCCCCGGGAAAGAACCCGGCCCCTTGGGCAATGGAATCGCAGGGTGAATCCGGGATCTTCTCAAGCCGCGCTGGATTTGATAAGATGGCCTATCTGCGCATGTGACCTCGGAAGTGGCCACTGAGGTGGCCGGGGTTCTTCTGGAGGGCGTCTCGCTGGCAAATGGATGGATCCCCCCAGTGCGCAGTAGAAGCGAACACAGATGCTGAAGGATCGGACGGACCTCCGCAACATTGCAATCATTGCCCATGTCGACCATGGAAAGACCACTCTGGTGGACGGCCTTCTTCGCCAGGCCCGAGTGTTTCGTGAGAACCAGCCGGTGGTCGAGCGGGTGATGGACTCAATTGATCTGGAACGGGAGCGCGGGATCACCATCCTGGCAAAGAACACTGCGCTCACGATCTGGGATCCCCAATCGGCCCAGCAAGTGAAGATCAACATTGTGGACACCCCGGGTCACGCTGACTTCGGCGGCGAGGTGGAGCGGGTCATCAACATGGTGGATGGCGTCCTGCTCCTGGTGGATGCGGCCGAAGGGCCCATGCCCCAGACTCGATTCGTGCTGAGGCAGGCGTTGGAGATAGGCTTGCCGGCTGTCGTTGTGATCAACAAAGTGGACCGGCGAGATGCCGATGCGGCCGATTCCCTGAATCGAACCTTCGATCTCTTTGTTGAACTTGGGGCCACGGATGAGCAGGCCGACTTCCAGGTCGTGTACACGAATGCGGTCACGGGTCAGGCGGGGCTCACCCCTCAGCTCGGCCCGGATCTTGGTCCGCTGTTTCAGGCGATCCTGCGTCGGATCCCCCCGCCGCGGGTTGACCAGGAGGCGCCCCTGCAACTCCTGGTAACGAGCCTTGGCTATGACAACTATCGAGGAGTCACCGCGTTGGGTAGGATTCATGCCGGGAAGATTCGCGCTGGGCAGCCCGTCGCCCGACTGACACTGCACCAGGCCACGATCATGGAACGAGCGCGTTATCTCTATGTCCATCAGGGCCTGGAGCGAGTTGAGGTCGACCAGGCCGAGGCGGGAGAGATTGTCGCGATCGCCGGATTGGAAGAGATCGCGATTGGTGAGACCTTGGCCGATCCCGAGTCGCCCGTCGCGCTTCCGGCAATCCGGGTGGAAGAACCGACGGTGCGAATGACCTTTGGGGTTAACTCGTCTCCGTTTGCTGGCAAGGAGGGACGCTGGGGAACCTCACGGAAGCTGCGCGAGCGGCTCTTTGAGGAGCTGCGACACAATGTGGCCTTGCGGGTCGATGAGACCGACAGCCCTGACACCTTCACGGTCTCCGGGAGGGGAGAGCTTCACCTGGCCATTCTGATTGAGACCATGCGGCGGGAAGGATACGAATTTGAGGTCTCCCGGCCCGAGGTCATCCTGAGAACAGGCGAGGATGGCGTAGTGCTCGAGCCGTTCGAAGAAGCCCACATCGAGACCAGCCCCGAAACGATGGGGGCCGTCGTCGAGATGCTGGGAGCCCGGCGGGGCCAAATGCTTGACATGGTTGACACCAAAAAGAACACCGTGCGCCTTACCTACCTCGTTCCAACTCGGGGCCTGCTTGGGTTTCGCTATCAGTTCCTCAATGCGACGCGCGGCATGGGCACGCTCCACACCATTTTTCGCGAATACGGCCCGATGGCAGGACCCATGGCCTCCCGAGCCAATGGTTCCCTGGTGGCTTGGGAGGCGGGGGCGACAACGACTTTCGGCCTGAGAAACGCCGAGGAGCGAGGAATCCTCTTTTGCGGGCCGGGAGTCGAGGTCTATGAGGGAATGGTGGTCGGAGAACAGCCCCGCCCGGGGGATCTGGCTGTCAATGTCAGCAAGAAAAAGCATCTCACCAACATCCGCTCATCCAACAAGGACATCGAGGGCCGCTTGAGCCCTCCGAAGCAGATGAGCTTGGACGAGGCGCTCGAGTTCCTGGCGGAGGACGAATTGATGGAAGTGACGCCCCTGGCTTACAGGATTCGCAAGCGGATCCTTGACACGAGGGAACGGGGTAAGCAGACCAAGCGGGCCAAGGAGGCGCTGGTCGAGTGACCCTCGGACTTCAAAGCAGCTCGGGAGATCGCGAGGAGGCGCTTGGCGCCCCCTCGCCCCTTTTTCCACCCAGCCCGGGCCCGCCTCGAGGGCTCCCGCCGGGATAGAGCGGGCACCAGCCTCCCGCCGCTCGGGCGGGACCGCAGGTTCATCCTCGGATGAAGGGCCTCCGACCGATGCCCGGGATCCCTCCGGCTTCCCGAGGCCATCTTCCAGACTCGTTTCTTTGCGAAAACCAGGACTGCCCACAAGCGGGCTAAGGAGATTCTTCCTCGACCTTGGCCTGTGCTGGACCGCGGCAGAAGAGACAGGAGCAGGGACCTCAAACAGGTCATTCCCTCGCATGGGGAACGTTGAGACGGCGAGGGAAGCCGCGCGGCAAGAAAACTCCCCGGGGCGTCCTCGGAGGGCCCGGGTGCCTGTGCTATAATCAGGCCAGTTACATCCCCAAGCCTCACTTCAATTGATCGGTGGTGCGCCACCCATGACCTTCGCCCATCTGCACGTGCATTCGGAATACTCGTTGCTGGATGGGCTGGGGAAGATCAACCGACTGGTCGCGCGGGCCAAGGAGCTAAACATGCCCGCGCTTGCATTAACCGATCATGGCACCCTCTTCGGGGTCATCGAGTTCTATCACACCGCCAAGGCGGCCGGCATCCGCCCCATTGTGGGAGCGGAGGCCTATCTCGCCTCCCGCAGGATGACGGAACGGGACGCCCGGCTGGACCGGGAGCCGTTTCACCTGTTGCTTCTGGCCGAAAACGATACGGGGTACCACAACCTCCTGCAAATTGCCACGGCTGCCCAGTTGCAGGGGTTCTACTACCGCCCTCGCATTGACCATGAATTCCTCGCAGATCATTCCCAGGGACTGATCTGCACCTCTGGATGCCTGGCGGCAGAGATACCGCGGGCCATCGCGGAGGGACGTGAGGCTGAAGCCAAGCGGCTGCTGGACTGGTACTTTGAGGTTTTCGGTCGCGAGCATTTTTACCTCGAGCTGCAACGTCACGAGATCCCGGAGCTCGATGTCGTCAATCGGCGCCTGCGGGAGTGGGCCACACGATACGAGGCCCGGCTGGTGGCCACGAACGACGTCCATTATGTCCTGGCTGAGGACAGCGCGGCGCACGACATCCTGCTTTGCATTCAAACCGGTTCGTTGGTGAGCGAGCCGAATCGCATGCGCATGTCCGACGGCAGCTATTACCTGCGCAGCCCGGAGGAGATGAGTTCCCTTTTTGCAGAGGTTCCCGAGGCTTTGAGCAACACGCTGGAGATTGCGGAGCGGTGTGAGATCGACCTCGACTTCAAAGGCTATCACCTGCCCACGTTCCCATTGCCGGAGGGCCAGTCCGCGCAAGGCTACTTGAAATCCCTCTGCCAGGAAGGATTACAGCAGCGCTGCGCCGAAAAGTCAGGCGACCCTTCCGTCCAGGAACGGCTCCGTTATGAACTCGAAGTCATCCATGCGATGGCCTTCGACACTTACTTTCTAATTGTGTGGGATCTCTGCCGGTTCGCCCGGGAACAAGGGATCTGGTACAACGCGCGAGGTTCGGCGGCCGGATCGCTGGTTGCCTTCGCGCTCGGGATCACTCTCGTCGATCCGCTGGATCAAGGTCTCATCTTTGAGCGCTTCCTCAATCCGGGTCGCGTGAGCATGCCGGACATTGATCTGGATTTCCAGGACGACCTGCGGGCTCGTGTCCTGGAGTACGTTGCGCAACGGTACGGTCACGACCGGGTCGCTCAAATCATTACCTTCGGGACCATGGCCGCTCGGGCGGCAGTCCGAGATGTGGGCCGCGTGCTCGACATTCCCCTTTCCGAGGTCGATCGGGTCGCCAAACTGATCCCCTACGTTCCCGGCAAGCCGGTTACGCTTCGGGAGGCGCTGGCAGACATTGCGCCACTCAAGGAAGTCTACGAGGGCACGGACTACATCCGCAACTTGATCGACACGGCAATCAAGCTCGAGGGCGTGGTTCGCAATGCGGGAACTCACGCGGCGGGGGTGGTGATCACGGACCGTCCCTTGATCGAGTACCTGCCGCTCCATCGTCCGACCCATGGCACCCTGGAAGACAATCCGATCGGAGTGGTGACCCAGTTCGAAATGCAGGTCTTGGAGGAACTTGGGTTGCTCAAGGTCGACTTCCTCGGGCTGGCGACGCTCACGGTCATGCAGCGCGCCTGCGAGTTGATCAGCGAGCGCCGGGGTGTCGATCTCAACCTGGAAAGCATCCCGGTTGACGATCCGGCCATCTACGAACTGTTGGGACGGGGGGACGTGGCTGGAGTGTTCCAGGTCGAGGGCTCCGGTATGCGGCGCTATCTTATGGAAATGCAGCCGAAGAAGCTGGCCAATGTCATCGCCATGATCGCCCTGTACCGACCGGGCCCGATCGATTTCATCCCCACCTATATTCGGCGGATGCACGGGGAGGAAACCGTCGAGTATCGCCACCCGGCCCTGGAACCCATCCTGCGCGAGACGTACGGCATTCCGATCTATCAGGAACAGCTGATGCGGGCGGCCATCGAGCTGGCCGGCTACAAGGCGAGTGAGGCCGATGATCTGCGCAAGGCGGTTGCCAAGAAAAAGGCCGAGTCGCTCCAGGCGCATCGCAAGCGCTTCGTGGAGGGCTGCGTCCAGAGAGAGATTGACCAGAAGACGGCGGAAGCCATCTACGACGACTGGGAGGGTTTCGCCCGCTACGGTTTCAACAAGGCCCACGCTGCCGACTACGGGGTGATTTGCGCGAAGACCGCTTATCTCAAAGCCCACTTCCCGGTCGAATTCATGACGGCCCTGCTCAGCGTCACGAAAAACGAGACCGAAAAGGTGGCCCTCTATATCGCCGATGCCCGCCACCTGGGGATCGAAGTGCAGCCACCCGACGTCAACTTCAGCAAGTGGGACTTCGCGATTGAGGACCTGCCTCAGGGAGGTACCGCCATCCGCTACGGCCTGGGCGCCATCAAGAACGTAGGGGAGGCCGCTATCCAAGCCATCATCGAGGCTCGGGACCAGGGAGGGGCTTTCCGCAACCTGGACGACTTCGTCCGGCGGATCGACCTGCGCAAGGTCGGGCGGAGAGCCCTCGAGTCGCTGGCCAAGGTCGGCGCGCTGGATGCCCTCGGAGATCGTGTGTCCTTGTTGGACGCCCTGGACCGGTTGCTCTCGGTCTCGGCGCAGCAATTTCGCGCAGCCGACGTGGGACAGCTGAGCCTGTTCGGGGGTTCTGCGGGCGGGCTGATCGATATCCTTCAGCTCACTGCCCCCGCGCAACCGGTCCCCCGGCGCACGCTGCTTGAATGGGAGCGAGAGCTGCTCGGCCTGTACGTGAGCGACCACCCTCTTTCCCCGTACCTGGCGGACCTGCAGCGGGTCGTCACTCACTTCAGCGGCGAATGGGGGGAGGAACTCGCGGGCCAGCCAGTGCGGGTGGCCGGCCTTGTCACTCAGATGCGTACGCACCAGACCCGCAACGGCCACGCGATGGGTTTTGTCTCCCTGGAAGACATTCAGGGAGTCATGGAGATCACTATTTTCCCCTCGCTCTGGTCCAAGGTCAAGGACTGGCTTCACACGGACCTGATCGTGGTCGTGGATGGGAAGGCCGAGACTAGCGGGTCGACCCCGCGTGTTCTGGCCGACAAGATCACCACCGATCTAAAGGTCACGGAACCCGTGAGGCACCCGGTTGCGGGGCCGTCGAAAATGGGACCCCGATCCCAGCCAGCGGCGGCGGAGGCCGATCCGGCGGGTGAAATCGACGGACCAATTGCCGTCGCGGGCGACGCGGCCCGGGTCGATCCGCCCGCCGCCGACCCCCCCGAAGTGGTTCTAAGCCCGGGTGCCTCCCCTGTCAGCGACTCCCAGGAGATTCTGCCCGCGACGGCCAGCGCTCCGGCCGCGCAGTTGGCGGCCGAGGCCTCCGAGCACTTGTCCGGACTGCCCTCTTCCCCCGAAGGCACCCCCTTGCCCGTTCCCCCTGAAGCCGTGGCCGTTGCCGCTGCGCTAAGTGAAAAGGCCAAGAGGCCCTTCGCGCTGGCTCGCGGCTTGCCGCCCGGAGCCTTGCTGGTCACAGTTTCGCTCTGCGAGAGCGGCGATCGGGACAGGGATGTCCGGCGCATGCGAGCTGTGCACGGGCTTCTGGCAAGCTACCCAGGTCAGGATCGCTTTTCCTTCCGTGTGGTTGAGGGATACCGCACATGGCAGTTGGAGTTCCCCAACGACACGACCGGCTACTGTGAGGAATTGGAAGTCCGCTTGCTGAGACTGCTCGGCCCGGGGGCCATCGATGTTCAGCCCTGGCGCGTTCAGTAGTGGGTCACTCCGGTCCAGCCTGCCCCCATCCGAGCGCTAGATTCCAGCAATCGGCTTGCCGGGTGGCTGAGCGTTTGCAATGACTTCGCGGAATAGAAGAGACCCTGCCCCCCAAAGAAGCAGCGAGAGGCCAGGAGTATAATGCCGCGCGATGGTCAATTCGTGACCGGGCCCGGCGGCGGTCCTGTCACCCTTGCTCACCTCACCCTGCTTGGAGGCTCAACATGCGGATTGGAATACTCACCGGGGGCGGGGATGTTCCCGGCCTGAATCCCTGCATCAAGGCATTGGTCCTGCGCGCCGAGGAGAACGGCTGGGAGGTTCTGGGGATTCGACGAGGGTGGGGAGGCCTGCTCAATTACAATCCCGAGAAGGGAGAAAGTGGGAACCAGGAGTGGGTGTCTCCGGCGAACGGCCAGACAGTTCGGACGATCGATCGGACCGGGGGGACCTATCTTCACACCTCGCGCACCAATCCCCAGAAGGTTCGGGCCAAAGAATTGCCGCCATTCCTGGAGGGGAAATACCCGTTTGGGGACGGGCAAAGGACTGTGGACTGCACCCCCCATGTGTTGAATGTGCTAGAGCGGCTGGGAATTGATGCCTTGGTTCCAATCGGCGGCGATGATACTCTTTCTTATGCTGCGCGGCTCCACCAGGAGGGGGTTCGCATCATTGCCATCCCGAAGACCATGGACAACGACGTCTTCGGCACGGACTACTGCATCGGCTTCAGCACAGCGGTCACGCGGACGGTGGAATTCATCCACGCCTTGCGTACCCCTGCTGGGAGTCACGAGCGGATCGCCGTGGTCGAGGTGTTGGGGCGCAACAGCGGAGAGACGTCCCTGATCTCAGCCCACCTCGCGGCAGCGGATCGGGCGTTGATCAGCGAAGTTCCCGCGGATATCGAGCGCTTGGCCCACCTGCTGAGTGAAGATCGCCAAAGGAATCCCAGTCGCTATGCCATGGTCGTCGTGTCGGAGGGAGCGAGCTTGAAAGGAGAGGGGATTATCGAGCATGGCCAAGCGGACGCTTACGGCCACAAGAAGCTGGGCGGCATTGGTCAACAGGTGGGAGAAGGCATCACCCGGATTTCAGGGATCGATTGCTTAGTGCAGCAGGTAGCGTATCTCATGCGGGCCGGCGCCCCGGACTCGCTTGATCGAATGGTTGCCACCTCCTACGGAAGCCTGGCCATCGCGGAGATCAAGGGCGGCAGGTTCGGACTGATGGTGGCCTTGCAGAAAGGGATCTATACCACCGTACCGGTGGATACTTGCACCCAGGGTCTTAAGAGGGTCGACGTGGAGCAGTTCTACGACTCCGACCAGTATCGCCCTCGCGTAGAGCATGTCCTGGGCAAGCCGATGTTTCTGTACTAGCGCGAGGCGGGTTGGTTAGCCGACCTCGAAAGAATCGCTCGCCTGGGACGGGGAAAAGAAGCGGGCCATGGACGAACCACTCGAAAGCCGCAAGTCACCTTCTCCGCAGGGCCGGGCGAGCGAAACTCCCCAGGTAGATTCAGCCGCGACGCATCCCCCCGCCGTCCTCCGAATCGCCCTTGTGCTCGGGGCCGTACTGGGCGCATGGCTTGCTCTGGAAGGCCTTTACGCAAGGCTCTTCGGCCACTTGCCGGAGCTTTCGACTCATTTCGAACTGTGGGCCTCCCTCTTGATCCGCTGGCAATTGAATCCGGCGAACTTGGGTTGGCCCCTGGTGGTGGTGGGCACCACCTGGTGGGGGTCTTTGGCCGGAGTCTGGATCCGGCACCGTTGGGGATGGCCCTTCGCGATGGTCCTGGGTCTCGTTTCTTTGATCTTCTTGGGGCCCAGCACGCTGATCGCCGTGTGCCTCTTGGCCATTCTTCTTCGTCCCGGGGTCAGGGCGTGGAGAGCTCCCGCCTGAAAGGCTTTGCGGGCCTCCTCCCGCTGGGCCTGTTGCGGCCTGCTTGCGCCGGGGTGAGCCCGCCAGCCCTGGGTCTTTGGCCGACTCCGACCTGTGTTGATCTCAATACCACTCCCGGCCGCGACCGGGATGTGCTGGAATGGCACCGCAAGCTCTAACTGATCTACTGGTTCTACGGCCGCCGCGGCGATCTCTTCACCACCTGCCGGAGCAGGCCGACGGTCTGCCAGGACGCCTACTATCGCGTTTATTCGCCCCTCCAGCCGGTCCATAAACTATGAAAATGGGATTCATCCTCGGTCTGTATCTGACCCTCCTGCTGCTGACAGCCTGCGCCGGAGCGCCTCCGACCGCGGTCGCGCCCACCTTAACCGCCCCGGCTACGGACATACCCACGGAAACCCTGGCGCCCAGCCCGACCCCTTCTGCGACCGCCGTGCGAACCCCTCCGCCCCTTCCCTCCATATTCCGGACCGCGCTTCTGAACCCGCTCGATCCGCCCCATCCCTATCTGCAGGACACCTGCCAATACCTGCGTCAGGAATGGGCCTCGAACAGCAGCGCACCTGGGACGGTGGTCATGGTGATCATGTTCCACTCGATCACGGAGGGAGGGGTCACGAATTCAAATCAGACCTCCGCCACCGGTTTTCACGCCCTCATGCAGGCTCTGCACGACAATGGCTTCCAGGCCATCACCATCCCTCAGCTGACCGATTTCATGGAAGAGAATGCCAAGATCCCGCCGCGCTCGGTCCTGCTGGTCGCAGACGACCGACACGCCCGGCAGTACTTTGATGAGTACTTTCACCCCTACTGGGTTCAATACGGCTGGAGCGTGGTGAATGCCTGGATCAGCAAGGACGATTGGGACGGTCAGCTGGTTTTGCCAGGGAACATAGAGCTGGAAAAGGAAGGCTGGGTGGACCACCAGGCACACGGCGTCGTCCACAATACCCCGATGGACATCTATGCCAGCGATGCGTTTATCACCAGCGAGCTGCAAGGCTCGATCGACGCTATCCAGAAGAATTTTGGCAAGACCCCAACCGCCATCATCTGGCCCGGTGGCTTTTTCAGCCAGCGGTCCGTCGAGATCGCCCGCCAGCTGGGGTACCGTCTGGGATTCACAGCGACCCCGCGCGGTCCGCTGATGTTCAACTGGGTTCCGCTGGCGGATGTCAAGGACCCAAAGCGCGCCTCCTGGTCGCCCCCCGGCTCGGTCCCGGAGGGCGTGGTCAAAGATCCGCGGATGGTCTTGCCGCGCTACTGGGATACAGATGCGATCAGCCACCTCAGCACCGTGGTGCAGATCGGCCAGGGTGCCGCCGCTTACGCCCTGGCAAACAAAGCCACAGAGCTGGAGTATTACGACATCGTTTGTGCACCAACCGACGGGAAGATCCCCTGATCCCTGTTCGCCGAGCATAACTCCCGTCCGATGGGTTTGCCTCAGGGGCTGGAACCGCGCCCGAAGATCATCACCCTGCTGATGCTGTTGGTGGCGGTGCGCCTTTCCCATGAACTCTGGATCATTGTGGCGCTCTATCTTCTGGCCCTCGACCGGGCGTATTTTCCGAACGCGCCTGTGGGATTTCTTGTCAAGCGCGTCTGGTTGTTCACCCATTCTTCACTGGGTACGGCCGGCAGATGGTGGCGATGTCGCTAAGGCCCATCGGGTTTCATCTGCTCGGCGGATTCTACTTTCGGGTCGTCTGCGGGCTGGGGCTGACCCTCTTGCGAGAGGCATGGCCGTTGCGTTTCGGGGGCGAGAAGGGTTCCGCTCGGAAAGTCCACCGATTCTCTCAGGTCTATCTGGCCCTCCTATTTCTGGCAATGGTCGTCGATCGTTTGACTTGAGGGCAGGGCGCCGGAGGCGGGGTCCCTTCGACGGCTCCGGCTTCTGCCCTCGTTCGGGCGCGGCTTCCCTGGGCCCGCCCCAAGTCTGTCTGTGCGGCCGCCCGATCGGCCGGCAAAGTTTGGGTTGGCGCCGAGTAACCGAGGCCGTTTTCTTGCGTATATCTACCTTGACGGATGCAAGCGGACCTCCCCCAGTGGCCGGGATTCTGAACCCGGCTTGCGAATTGAGGGGAGTCCCTTATAATTGCCATCCGAGCATCACCTGCGGACCCGGTCCCTGACCGGAAGGAGCACAATCATGTCGGATCTCGTCTCGAAGGCAAAGGAAGGCCGGGGCTTACTTGAGAAGATCGCTGCAGCGGTTCCCGGCTTTGGCGGGTATATGGAACGCGCGACTCGCCGCGATGCCGACAAGCGCCTGCGGGAAACGGTGGCGGCGGGTTTCGAACGCCAGTGGTCCCGTGTTTCGGAGCTCCAGCGACAGTTCGTGGTTTCGAAACAGATTGAGCTGGTGGGCAGTCTAGAAGCGGCCGCCTTGAAACTGCGCACCCTGACCGACCGCGTCCGCACGGCCTCTTACGGATATGCCGGGTTCTTCGATCTTGTCAAGGTGAACGAGGGCCAACTTGCTCAGCTTTACCAATTTGATAGCAGTCTGCTGGACTTGGTCAAACAGGTCGCCGCTGCGGTCGACAACGTGGAGTCATCGGTTGGCAGTGACGGACTTCCGGCCGCGATTCGCAGTTTGACCTCGCTGGCGCAGACCGGCGTGGACACTTTCGCCGGGCGAGGCGAGGTCTTGGCTTCGGTTGGGCAGTGACGGGACCCTCCCTCCGGCCGTCCCGGGGGTTCAGGCTCGGAGCGGGAACTGTAAGACGGCCGGGGGGCCCATAGGCGGGCAGGCTTCCACGGGGAGACCAAAACATGGCGAGAATCTTCGATGTCGTTGAGTATCCGGATGAGATGCGAAGCGAAATTGTGCACCGCATTCCGGACAGTGGGTTTGGGGACTTTCGAATTGGATCGCAGGTCATCGTCCGCGAAGCCCAGGCGGCGGTTTTCTTCCGTGACGGCCGGGCACTGGACGTCTTTGGTGCAGGGCGTCACACGATTTCGACGGGCAACATCCCCCTGGTCATTGACGTGATCGGTCGCGCCTTCAATGACCGGACCCCTTTCACCGCCGAGGTGTACTTCGTCTCGATCAAGGAGTTCGTGGACCAGAAGTGGGGAACTCCGCAACCGATCATTGTCCGCAACCCAGGAATGGGCTTGGGCGTCGCCCTGCTGCAGAGTTTTGGCACTTACTCATTCCAGGTCTCCAATCCTCAGCAGTTTGTGGCTCAGGTTGTGGGCACGGTCGGGACCTACGATACTTCGGCCATTCAGGACCGGCTGCGGGCCATGTTGCTCTCCAAGCTGCAGGAAATGCTGGGATCCACGGCGGCGCAGAAGGCTGTGCCGGAGCTGATCGCTCTGACGGAAGAGTTGGGAACCTCGGTTCGCGCCAAAGCTCAGGATGATTTCCAAGCGCTCGGATTGACCCTGAAATCCTTCTACATCGAGAACCTGAAAGCCTCAGAGAAATCGGCGGAGGAGCTGCGGGGGATGGGCTTGCTGGACATGACCACCTACACCCAGCTTCAGGCGGCCGACGCTATGCGAGATGCCGCTCGCAACCCTCAGGGCGGGGCCGGGTTGACGGCGGGGATTGGTGCCGGCGTGGGCCTGGGCCAGGCCATGGGCCAGGCGCTCCAAGGTGCCATGAGCGCGCAGGCCGCTGGACAGTCAGGGACCATAGCAGATGTCATGACGGTTTCGGACGCGGCCGCAGTCCTGAAGGTCAGTGAAGAGGACGTGCTCGGGTTGATCAACAGCGGGGACTTGAAGGCCAAGAAGATTGGGACCACCTTTCGGATCAGCCGCTCCGCTTTGCAGGACTACCTCTCCAAGTAGCCTGCCTTCACCGGTTGCGCCCGGCTTGGGTGCAGGTCTGGTCTGCGGGGCGTTGGCCGCTGGACCGGTTTTCAACGCGGTCGAAAGGCCGAGCCCGGATGGCGGTGGCTGCCGGGTGCTTGAGGACCGAGCCAGAACGAAAAAAGGAGGGGCGATCGCGATCGCCCCTCCTTGATTCGGGACGCGGGGCGGCCTAACCCTCGATCGAACTCACGACCCTATCCAGCTGGTTTGCGTTCAACCCCACCCCTTTTGGCAAATGGCGGATGTACTCCTTCAGCTTCTGTCCGTGGAGCACGGGCACAGGCGCGGAATCCGCCTCGACCTCGCTCTGTTCGTTGGTAAATACGATGATCGACTTGACCGGCGGCGGCTCCTCTCCCTCCAGGAGACGCCTCAATCGACTCTGGAGCGACTGCGCCTCCGCCTGGCCCTCCAGGGTCGGATTCCCGAGGTTTTCCTGGGCAAAGAACTTGCGGAACCAGGATACCCCGGAGTGATGCCAGCGCTTGCCATCGTAGGTGACCCGCCCCCCCTGGAACTTGGGCACGAGAGCGAAAACTCCGCCCGGGGAGAAGAGCGCATGTCCGATGCCCAGATAGTAGTGCACAATGAGGTACTGATCATCCAGCCCCTTGAGGGCCGAGTCGAGAGCTTGATCCGCCCTAGGAGTGCGCCCGTACCGATTGGTAAAGTAGATGCCGACGTTGGCCAAGATGAATCCAATCATCAGGGCGGCCAGGGAGAGATCCGATCTCTGCGGCTGCAGGAATGTGACTGCCATGCCGCCGACAAGAATGAGCAGTCCGGCCAGGTGAGCGACGACGCCGATGCGGCTGTTTCGTTTGATCAAGGGCTCGTTGGTGTACCGCTTCATGGCCTCTCCCATTTGCGCAAAACCAGGCATGCGTTCTGGCCGCCCAGGCCGAACGAGTTGGAAAGAGCGATGTGAATGTTCGCGGAGCGCGCCCGGTTGGGAACGTAGTCGAGATCGCAGGCCGGGTCCGGGTTGACGAAATTGATGGTGGGGTGAATCCGGCCGGTCTGGAGCGACAAGGCGCAGACAATCGCCTCGATGGCCCCGGAGGCTCCCAGAGCGTGGCCGATCATGGACTTGGTCGAACTAATCGGGATGGAATAGGCCCGCTGGCCGAACAGGCGCTTGATGGCCAAGGTCTCCATGGCGTCGTTGGCCTCGGTGGAAGTGCCGTGAGCGTTGATGTAATCCACCTCTTCCGGCTCAATGGAAGCGTTCTTCAAGGCCCAGCGCATGGCCCGCAGGGCCCCCTCGCCACTGGGTTCCGGTATTGCTACGTGATAAGCGTCGGAGCAGGAGGCATGCCCGAGCAGCTCGGCGTAGATGTGAGCCCCTCGCTGCAAGGCGTGTTCCAGCCTCTCGACAACGAGGGTCGCTGCGCCCTCCGAAAAGACGAAACCTTCGCGATCGCGTTCAAAAGGGCGGGAAGCCTCGCCCGGCCGGTCGTTGAAATGGATCGGTAAGGCGCGCAGCGAAGCGAATCCCGCCATCGCGAAATCGCAGATGATCCCCTCGGCGCCGCCGCAAAAAGCAATGTCGGCCCGATCCCGGCGGATCATTTCAAGTGCCTCTCCGACCGTCTGGGTTCCGGTCGCGCAGGACGTGCTCAAGGTGAGATTCGGGCCCAGGGCCCCCAGCAGGTGCGTGATGTGGAAGGTGGGCATGTTGGGAAGCACCGCCGGCACGGAAAAGGGATTGATGCGATCGTAACCCCGCTGACGCATGGTTTGGATCTCTTGGTCCAGTCGGTCGATGGCTCCGATCGCGGTCCCATAGACCAGCGCCACCCGTTGCGGATTCGCCAGCGGCAGCCCGAGCTTTGAATCGCGAAGCGCCTCCTGCGCGGAGGCCAGAGCCAGTTGGCTGACGCGCGTCATCCTGCGCGCCTCCTTCGCTTCCATGTAAGCGGTCGCATCGAATCCCTTCACCTCCCCCGCGATCTGGCAGGGAAGCTCGCGGGGATCGAACTGGGTAATCCGGGTAATCCCCGAGCGGCCCGCGAGCAAGCCTTCCCAAAGGGCACTCACCGAGAGGCCCAGCGGGGTGACGGCGCCCACTCCGGTAATCACGGCACGCTGAGGAGAGGGATTCATGGGCGGTTCGACAAGCATGTCCGTCGGGCGGCTAGGCCCGGGAGGGCAGCCGCTGGCCAATCTCCGCGCGGATCGAGTTCAAGACATCCGCCTCAACGGCCAGCTTAGCCACGCGCACGGCGTTCTGGATGGCGAGCGCGTCGGAGCGTCCGTGCCCGATAAAGACCAGTCCGTCAATGCCGAGCAGGGGGGCGGCGCCTTCCTCGGATGGGTTGAGCAGCTGGGCAACGGATCTCAGGGTCGGCCGAACCAAAAGACCTCCCAGCTTGGCCAGGGCTGAGGCCGACTGAATCTTGTCTCGTACCGTTTCAAAAATCAGGGAGGCCACCGCCTCCGAGGCCTTCAGAAGGATATTCCCGGTGAACCCATCGGTCAGGACCACATCGGCTCTTCCAGCCATCAGCTCCTTGGGCTCCACGTTGCCGAGATAGTTCAGGCCGCTCGTCAGAAGTTGCTTATGCGTTTCGCGGACCAGGGTATTCCCTTTCCCCGCCTCTTCCCCGTTGGAGAGCAGCGCGACGCGAGGGTGTTTCACCCCGCGCACCCGCTCAGCGTACACCGCGCCCATCACGGCGAACTGGACCAGGTTCTCGGGCTTGCAGTCTGGGTTGGCGCCGATGTCGAGCACGACGCAGGTTCCTGTACGAGTCGGGAAGACGGGTGCGAGGGCAGGACGTTCCACACCGGCCATCGTGCCGATCCGAAAGTAGGCTGTGGCGACGGCCGCACCCGTGTTTCCGGCAGTAACGAAGGCTTGGGCCTCCCCGTGTTTGACCAGATCAATCCCGACCGCCATCGAAGTGCGCGGTTCTTTGCGCTTCGCCTTCAGGGCCAGGGCCAACCCCTTGTCGTCCATGGTCAGCATTTCGGGTGCGTGCACCACGCGAATCGAGCGACCCGTGGCCTTCAACGGTTCGAGAACTGTGTGGATGCGCGCCTCGTCACCCACCAGAATGACCTCCACCCCGTACATCCCGGCTGCGGCCACAGCCCCTTCGACATCGGGCCGGGGATAGTGATCCGATCCCATTGCGTCCACGGCGATTTTCATGGGGACCCCCTTCGGGGTGATGGCACAGAATCCTGGGCGGTGTTTCGAGACCGTCTCGGCTGGAGCCCTCGCCAATCCAGGCTGGCCTTTTCACTTTCGAGCTGGGGCCAGCGTTGGACGGGCCGCCCGACCCGTGGCTGCGCGGTTCAAGTTGACACGACGAGTGCCCCAGTTATAATCTAGATCAATCGATCCCGCGCTGGTGCTGGAACTGGCAGACAGGCATGGTTGAGGGCCATGTGCCGAAAGGCGTGGGGGTTCAACTCCCCCCCAGCGCACTCCCGGCCGCCTCCAAAGGCGGCCGGGTTGCTTTGTGCCGGCGCCTCGGCGGGGGTCCGCCCTCGCGGGTCGTTAGAATTCGTGCCGTTCCCCCCTGCGTCCCTGAACGGCAGAGGGCCAAAATGCCTGGCACCGGCATCCGGCCCGGGTGTCCGCGAAGGAGGGCACGCCCAGGCCAAGCGCAGGTCAGACCTCCCCGAATTCGCCGGGTGGTCCACAATCCCGAAGAAGCTGGCCTGGCCGGAAGTCAGAACAAGACCTTGCTGAGGAAAGCCCTCGTGCGTTCGTGCTGGGCGGCGTTGAAGATCTGATCGGGCGTCCCTTGCTCAAGGATCTGGCCCTGGTCGATGAAGATCACGCGCCGGGCCGCGGCCTTGGCGAAGCCGATTTCGTGAGACACGACGATCATGGTCATTTCATGGGCCAACTCCTTCATCACGTCCAGGACCTCTCCGATCATCTCGGGATCCAGGGCGGAAGTTGGCTCGTCGAACAGCATCAGGCTGGGGCGCATGGCCAGAGCGCGGGCGATCGCCACACGTTGCTGCTGCCCCCCCGATAGCTGATTCGGGTAGCTGTCACGCTTGTCTGCCAGACCCACGCGGGCCAGGAGCCGTTCGCCTTCGGCCTTGGCCTGGACGAAGGAGGTTTGCCGGACTCGGACGGGGGCTTCGAGGACGTTTTCCAGCGCCGTCATATGCGGAAACAGGTTGAAGCGCTGGAACACCATTCCGATTTCGGCCCGCTGGCGAGCGATGTTGTTCTCGCTGTCCTCAATGAGCTTGTCGTTGCGATCCAAATAGCCGATCAGGTGGCCGTTCACGTAAATATGACCACTGTTGATCTTCTCCAGGTGATTGATGCAACGCAGGAAGGTGCTCTTGCCCGATCCGGACGGGCCAATGATCACGACCGTCTCGTTCTTTTGCACCTCCAGGTTGATGTCTTTGAGGACGTGTAGCGAGCCGAAGAACTTGTTGACCCCTTCTGCCTTCACCACGCTGGAGGGGGCGACCGAATTAGCAACGGGGACCCGCCCTGGGATGGTCATTAGCGAACTCCCTTGCCGGCACCGCTGAACAGCCGCTGCAGCATGCCCGGCCCGCGTTCGATGCCTTTGCGTTCGCCCAGGCCCGCCTCGATGCGCGCCTGGATGAAGGACCACACGGTGGTTAGGAACAAGTAGTAAAGCGAAGCGGCGATGAACAGCTCAAAGGGCTTGAAGACCCGCGCGTTGATTTGGGTATAGGCGTAGAAAAGCTCTCCGGCGGAGATGACCTGCATCAGCGAAGTGGTCTTCATCATATTGTTGAACTCGTTCCCGAGGGGAGGGATGATCACTTTGGCGGCCTGGGGCAGGATGATGCGGCGCATGGCCAGACCGTAGTTCATGCCTAAGCTCTTGGCCGCCTCCATCTGGCCGGGGTCAATCGACTCGATCCCGGCGCGGATGATTTCTTCCATGTAGGCGCCTTCGTTGATCGCCAAGGCCAGCGTGCCCGCCTGAATGGCACCGCTGATCGCGAAAACTCCCAGGCTGACGGTGGGAAAGTCGTAGATGTGCGTGACGCCGAAGCCGAAAAACAGGAGGGCCATCTGGACCAGAAGGGGGGTGCCTCGAAAGTACCAGATGTAAACCTCGGAGAGCCAGCGCAGGGGCGCCAAGCGCGACATCTTTCCGAGAGCGGCGATCAGACCGAAAATGACGCCCAGGGCCTGGGCAATCACACTGACGACCACCGTGACGATCAGGCCAATGCGGATCAGAGGATTCTGCAGGGCGGTGGGCGGCCAGGTGTATTGCAGGAACAGTTTCCAATCAAAGAAGTACATCGGCTCCTCCCCAGGGCGAGGACGTCAGGGCTCTGCGTTCGGCGGGGGATGTTCCACGCACAGGAACAAAGCGGGACGCCCACAGAAGTGTGGGCCAGCTCCGACACTTCGTCTCGGCCGGCCCACACCTGACACGGCTTGCTATTCTGGCTTCCAACCAAGGCCTTTTACGATGGGGGAACCGCTCCGTTGCTCAGATTCCATTTCGCCAGGATCTTCTGGTACGTGCCGTCCTGCATCATGCTGTTGAGCGCGGCTTTGACGGCCTGTCCCAGAGGCGCCAGAGGAGCGCCGGTGCAGTCGGCCTGGCCGCAGGGCACGCTGATGCCCTCCACGGCTGGCTGCAGGACCTGACCCACCAATTGGAATTGATTCGGGTTCTGGACCGTGTAGTACGCCGCCGGGGGCGAATCAGCGAAATACACGGCAACCTTTCCGGACTGGAGCTGTTGCAGCGCGTCCGTGTCCTTTTGGGTCACGACCACGGTGATGGGAGGCTTGCCGGCTTTGGTACAGGCCTGAGTCATGCCGCCCGTAGTCGCATAGTCACCCGTTCCCTGCAGGTAATCGGCTTCAGTGGTTCCGCTTTCCGCCGCGGCCGACTTTCCGCACAGATCCATCGGTCCGTTGATGTTCTGGGGGTTGCCCTTCTGAGCCACGAAGGATTGGCCGGCTTGGAAGTAAGGGATCATGCTGACCTTGGCTTGGCGGTCGGTGGTGATGTTCTGGGCCGAAATGATGATGTCACACTTTCCAGACGTCACCGCAGCAATGATCGTGTCAAAGATGCTGTTGACAAACTCAACCTTCAAGCCTAGCCGATGGGAGATCTCCGTCCCCATGTCGATGTCCAGCCCCTGAGGGTTGCCGTTCTCGTCGAACATCTCCTGCGGTGGGTAGGGGAAGTCCGTGCAGATCAGTAGCTTCCCCTTCTGGGCAAGCGCTTCCTTAGGAACCGTTGCCACGGCGGCTGGAGCGCAGGATGCAACGAGTAGGCTTATGACGGTGATGCCAATCGTGATAAACAGCTGCTGACGTTTCACTTCTCTCCTCCCAGGTGATCGGTTTTGATACACGTGAAAAACAGGAGGAACCGCAGGGGCATTACGATACGACCACCTCCTTTGGGCGTCAGCCATCCATCAATTAATTTGGTGGATTATAGCACAGGAGAGGTCGTTTGCATCCACTCTCTTTCGAGGAATCTGCTAACTGTTCGTCGGCCCCTTCTGGCGGGTCAGGCAGGCCCGCAACTGGTCGATGTGCATCACGTCGTGTTGGGCGACGAACTTGAGCTGCTCGGCCAGCGTGGTCGGGCCAAACAGAGCGTGCCGCCCGGAGCGTAGCCAGGCTTCAGCCGACAGCGGGCGGAGCCTTGCCAGCGTGCCCTCGCGGGACCGGGTGAACTCGGTCAAGGCCGCCGGACCGTCCTGGGACCGGTAGTCGCGCTCCTCGGCCCAAAGGTCCGATTCTACCGCCGGCAAGTAGGGATCCCGGCCCTCCAGCAGCAGGTCGATCCGGGGCTGGGTGATCTCCCGTTCCACATCCCGCAAATGACAGGCAATCTCGGTCGGACCCCAACCCTCATCCAGGGAAAGCCCTTGCCAGGTCTCCACCCGCCGGAACATGTCGAGCAGGACCGCCAGGTTCCCGCACAGCCTGGAGGGCAGACCGGTCGGATCGGGGGAGTGCGGTTCGCCGAGTTCATCGTCGGGCGAGGAGAGAGCCGCCAACAGGACCTGGAGGGGTCCGGCCACGGCGTGCCCGCTCCCCCCCACCACGGTCTCTTCCTGGACCACGAACGTGGCGAGGCCCAGTCGAGCCGCGGGTTGAATGTCCCGCTCCAGGTCGTCTCCTACCACCAGGGCTTCCTCTGGGTTGCAGCCCAGCTCCGCCAGGACCTCGGCAAAGTACTCGAGGTGAGGCTTGGCGAAGTGGGCTGTCTCGTAGGAGGTGATCAGATCAAAGGGGAATTCTCGCAGTCTCAGGCCCGCCCACAGCAGACGTTGCTCGACTGCGGTCCGGGGGAAAAGCGGATTGGTTACGATCGCGGCCTTCCATTTGCGCTCAAAGACCGCCCGCACCAGCGGCACGGCTTCCGGTTTGGGTTTCGTCAGGGAGCGCAACTGGGGGAAGCGAGAGGTGTAGAAAGAATCAATCTGGGCCTGCACGGACTCGGGCTGCCACCCCAACGCCGGGTAGAAGACGGAGTTGAACACCTCGCGCAGGGTTCGTTCGGGGTCGTCGTTTTCGATCATGGCCTGCGTCCCCGCCAGCAAGGCCTGCGTGAGCTTGCCGGGATCCACCTGCTCGGCCATGTACTTGCCCAGTGCCCCCAGGTAGTTGGGAAGGAAACTCTCCATGTCGTTGCAAAGCAACGTGTTGTCGAGGTCAAATAGGACGGCGGAGATCATTGGGGTTTTCGGGAGGGAGGCGGAGATCTGTGAGATGAAGATGGCACTGGCCACACCCGATGTGCGGCTCAGAAACCGACCGGGCGGTCAGGTTGCATTGCGCGTTCAGGCGCATGCGACGCCTCAGGCCAAACCATTCTCGCCGCACTTGGCCCGCGAGAACCAAATGCGGGCAGGCATTGGCCAGCTGGATCCCCGGGACAGGGCAGCTGAAGCAGACCGAGGGGCGCCATTGGGGGGCTTGAGCGGGGGCCAGAAGTCGGCATTCCCTCGTTTCTCGCCCACGGAAGTAGTCCTGATAGTAGTACGTGCATTCTTTCCCAGCCGGAGTGCGCACGATTTTGATTATAACTCGCGCTCATTCTTGAGCCTGAAAAGAGACGTAGAAGGACGTCGACCCCGCTCCTTTCCGGGCGGGGAACAGAGCGCCTGAGGTGCCCTCACGAGGGCTCCCATGGGAGTTCCCTCCTGCCCTTTCCCGCAAGCAGGCGCCTCCGAAAACCGCCGCGAACGGATCCAGGACAGAACCAGATCGCCTCGGCCCTTTCGAGATCCCCCGTCCAACCGCCAGGCCGCCGAAAGGTCCGCGGCCGGACCCGTGCCCGGAGGCTTGAGGGTGCGAGGACCCAAGGTGCTTGGACGTATCATAGGGCCATCGGGGGGTTGAGGAGCGTAGAGGGGACAGGGAGCATCGCACCCGGGATCAGGTGGTCCAGACCCCTGGGTCGGGTGCGTCGCCCACTCGCACGGCTCGGGAGGACGGAATCCAGCTCCTTCCCCCCGCGCGATCAACATCCACGGGTGCGCGGTGCCCACCTGTGGGACCGGGAACCGGAGGCTCGCGAGCTCGGGGTTTCGTGCGGCCACGAAAAGTGCGGCCTAGGGCGCGATCACGCCGTGAGAAGGGAGACGCTTAGGATGCCCGAGACATCGGACGCCATTATCATCGGTGCGGGAGTAACTGGAGCGAGCATAGCCTATCACCTGGCACAGCGAGGGCTGAGGCCGCTCCTGATCGAGGCCGAGCATGTCGCTGCTGGCGCCACGGGCCGGTCGAGCGGTCTGGTACGGATGCACTACGACTTGGAGGAGGAAGCGAGGCTGGCGTGGGCTAGTTTTGCCTACTTTTCAAAGTGGGCTGAGCGGGTAGGAGGGCAGTGTGGCTTCACGCGCACGGGCTTCCTGCAAGTTGTTCCGCCCGAACACAATGAGTCTCTGCGAGCCAATGTGGCGATGCACAAGCGGATCGGCATCCTCAGCGAGGTCCTTACCGCTCAAGAGGTCAGAGACCTGGTTCCCTCGTTTTCGACGGAGGGTTTTGATCTCGCCGCCTTTGAGCCCGAATCCGGCTATGCTGATCCGGCGGCAACCACGGCTTCGCTTGTCGAGGCGGCCCGACAGCTCGGGGCGCGCCTGATCCAGGGGTGCAAGGTAGTCGGGATCCGCACCCGCGGGGGCAAAGTCCTTGGGGTCAGCAGCAATTTGGGTGAGCACGATGCCGCCGTGGTCGTGAACTCGGCCGGGCCGTGGGCAGGGGAGGTGGCCAAGCTGGCTGGGGTCAGCCTGCCATTCGACACATGGACCCACGACGTGATGCTGGTCCGGCGGCCCCCCTTGGTCGGCTCTCATCCCGCCGTCATCGATGATGCGCTGCACATGTACTTTCGAGTAGAAACCGGCGGCCTAACCCTGGTGGCGTTGGAGGATTGCAACCGTTTTGGGGAAGCGCCCGATCGGCCGCTGGAAGGGGTTTCGCAAGGATTTGTGGAGCGAGCGGTCGACCGGATTTGCCGCCGGATCCCCGGGATGGAGGCGGGAGGCGTCCACTCGACCTATAGCGGGCGGGATGGTCTCTCACCGGACCAACACCCAATGCTGGGGCCAAGCGGACCGCAGGGTTTTTACCTCGCCTGCGGATTGAGCGGAACGGGTTTCAAGCTGGGTCCGGCCATTGGAGCCTGCATGGCGGAGCTGATCCTCGATGGCCGGGCGACAACCGTGGACATCTCGATCTTTTCTCCCGGCCGCTTCGCGGAGGGCAAGAACATCCAATCGGAGCATCCGTACGGGCCCATTTGGACGCGCTGAGAGCCCCGTTCCGCCTTTGGCCGCGGCGTCAGGAGAGGCATGCCGGATGGGCAAGGCAGGACCTGGCGGGAGGCTGCCAAGGACGGGGGAGAGGGACGATCCCAAACCCCAGGACGAAACCGAAGCGAGAATAGCCGAGCGCTGGCCGCAAGCACGCCCCCCATGTGGGCTGGGCCAACGCGAACCCCCCGGGCCATGAACCCCGGCTTCTTCTGGAGTGGGATCTGCGCTCGAAGTTCTCTTGAGGGGTCCCGGGCGCCCTCGTGATCGCACTGGGCGCGGGGCGCAGGGTCGCTTCTTATCCGCTGGGGTCGCCTTCAGACCCGCGTGAGGTAACTGCCGTTGCGGGTATCCACTCGAATTGTATCGCCGGCGTTGACGAAAAGTGGCACGGAGACCTTCAGGCCGGTTTCCGTGGTGACTAACTTTGTCGCCCCGGTGGCTGTGTCGCCCTTGACGGCCACCTCAGCTTCCGTTACGCGCAAATCGACGGAGGCGGGCAGGTCGACATTGAGGGGTTCGCCGTCGTATTGGGTGAGTTTCACCTCCAGCCCTTCCTTCATGAAGCCCATGGAGTCCCCAATCACGGCGCGAGGAATCTGCGATTGCTCGAAGTCCTCGCTATCCATGAAGTGAAGGAAGTTCTCGTCCGCGTAGAGGAATTGGACCTGATGATGGTCCAGGCGGATGTCCTGGACTCGGTCCCCCGACTGGAATGTCTTCTCCAGACCGGCCCCGGAGCGGAGATCTCGGACGCGGGTGCGGATGCTGGCATTGCCGCGCCCCGGCTTGTTGTGGGAATACTCCAGAACCTGGTAAAGATGTCCATCCAGTTCGAAGGTAACACCCTTGCGAAGGTCGTTAACGTCGATCATGGTGTGCGCCGAAGTCCTTTCCGGAGATGACGACCGAATTATATCAGGCCAAGTTTGCTCCGGTGGAAAGCCAGAGCCTTAGCCGATGGGGTGACGCATGGGCCGGCCTCCCATCACATGGAGATGCAGATGGGGGATGATCTGGCCCGAGTCCGGACCGGTGTTGATGATCACCCGGTACCCGCTTTCGGCCACGCCTTCTCTGCGCGCGATCTCGCCGGCCGTCCACAGGAGTCTTCCTCCCAAGGCGAGGTCGTCGCCAGACAGGTTATCCAGGCTGGCTAAATGCTTGTTGGGGATCACGAGGACGTGCGTGGGCGCGACCTCTCGAATGTCGCGGAAGGCGGTCACCCAGTCATCCTGGTAGACGATCTCGGCCGGCGCCTTCCGCGCCGCAATCCTGCAGAAGACGCAGCGGTCCTGACCATTCATGTTTCAAACCCCTCGCAGGACGATCTCCCAAGCGGAGCGGCTTCGCGCAGGCTAGGCCAAGAGCTCCCCGAGAAGTCCGTCCGGTGTGAGCGCCACGAGCCTTGCGCGGGTAATCCGATTGACCAGAGTCTGGCGGCTAATTACCTCGACGCGCAGAAAATTCCCTGTGAGGCCCTTCCAATGCCATCCCTCGGGTTCGGGATGCGGGGAGCTTTCCCAGAGGGCTCGCACCTCTCGGCCGATAAACCGCGAGCGGAACTGGAGGGAACCTTCCTCTGCAACCTGACGCGCCCGCGCTCCCCACCTGCGCTTCTGGGATTCAAGTACTGGCGAATCCATGCGCCAGGCGGCGGTGGCAGGCCGAGGGGAGAAAGGGAACACATGGAGTCTTGCAAAGCCGATGCTTCGCACGAAGTCCAGGCTTTCCTCGAAGTCCTCCTCCTTGTACGCCCAGCATGAACACTGACTTGGAAGGTGAAAGTCCTTCCCGGAGGTGATGGCGCCAACCGTAGCCAAAGGCAAAGGCGTCGCCGTGAGGCGGGGTCCGGAGGAAGCCGGAGGCAAAACCG
>Ga0208192_1000582_pt1 | contig 28454 bp, 9 predicted proteins | sample June2015DPH_13_1_2_FD_184711 | JGI IMG/M metagenome (GOLD analysis project Ga0208192, IMG submission 184711) | Peatland microbial communities from SPRUCE experiment site at the Marcell Experimental Forest, Minnesota, USA - June2015DPH_13_150... | ecosystem: Environmental > Terrestrial > Soil >... | reverse complement strand
CGTTACGGCATGCGCCAGTTGCGGCGCAGTCCAGGATTCACGCTGGTCGCCGCGCTCACGCTGGCGCTCGGCATCGGGGCGAACACGGCGATCTTCAGTGTGTTGGACACAGTGCTGCTCAGGCCGCTGCCCTATCGACATCCGAGCGAGCTGATTCTGGTCACCGAGACTCTGCCGCAGCTCGGCCTCGATGAAGTGGGCGTCGCGGCGCAGGAGTATCTGGATTACCGCGACCGCAACCGTTCGTTCTCGCAAGTGGGTTCCTTTGAGGACGAAGGCTTCAACCTGACGGGTTCGGGGCAGCCCCTGCGCGTCAACGCAGCGGCGGTGTCGGCTTCGGTCTTTCCGTTGCTGGGAGTTTCACCTGTTCTAGGGCGCACCTTCACCGATGAGGAAGACCGCTATGGCGCGAGCAAGGTTGTCGTGATTTCGAGGCAGTTGTGGGAACACGAGTACGGCAGCGATCCCCAGATTCTGGGCAAAACGATCAAGCTGGATGAAACACCCTACACCGTTATCGGTGTGATGCCCGCTTCGTTTCGCTTCCCGTTTGACGGAAAACCGCTCTCCGAAATGGCTGACTTGTGGGTGCCGGAGGCGTTCTCTCCGGCGCGTCTGGATCCCAAAGAACGTACCAAGGAACTTGGCGTGGGCTTGATCGGCCGATTGAAGGCAGGTGTGACGGAGGCGCAAGCGCGAGAGGACATGAACGACATCGCCGCTGCATTTCAGAAACAAAATCCGAACTATTCGGGAACCATTCGTGTAGAACCCCATACGTACGCATTTGCGGCCTATACAGTCGCGAAAGCGAAACCGCTGGTGGTTCTGCTGATCATGGCCGTGGCCTGCGTGCTGCTGATCGCGTGTGCGAACGTCGCCAACCTGTTGCTGGCTCGCGCCAGCCAGCGCAGCCGTGAAATGGCCATCCGTGCCGCCGTGGGCGCTCACCGAGCGCGCCTGCTGCGGCAGTTGCTGGTGGAGAGCCTGTTGCTTTCGCTCTTGGGCGCTCTGGTCGGCGTTCTGCTTGCCGGAGCGTTGGTCGTCGGGCTGCGCGACTTCGGCCCGCCCGATGTGCCACGCCTGCGGGAGGTCGCGCTGCACGCGATCGCCCTTTTGGCGACCATCGCCTTGTCACTGATCACCGGAGTGCTTTTCGGCTTTGTGCCGGCGTGGCGACTGTCGCACGTCTCGCCGTACGCGTGCTTGAAAGAGTCGGCGCAGGCGGGAACCGCGCGCGCCAATCGGCGGCTGCAAAATGCCGTTGCTGTCTGCGAGATTGCGTTGGCAATGGTGCTGCTCGTGGCCGGTGGATTGCTGCTGCGCAGTCTTGCTCGCCTCCTGACCGTTCCATTAGGGTTCGAGCCGAAAGGCGCAGTGGTGGTGCGGACACTATTCGACCGGGCGCGGTATCCCGATCCGGCACGCCGCGACGCCGTGCAACAGGAACTGCTGAAACGGTTGGCTTATATTCCGGGCGTGAGCGCCGTTGCGGCCGCGAGCCATCTGCCACTAAGCGACAATCGCCAGATCGGCTTCCGCCTGGAGCACGCCGCGGAGGATGACTTCCACTGGGCCGAGAATTCCCTCGTCAGCCCCGGATACTTCCGAGCCATGGGAATCTCCGTCATTCGAGGCAGGGATTTTGCCGAACAGGACCGGCGGAGTACGCCCAATGTGGCGATCATCAACGAAACTTTAGCTAGGCAATACTTCCGCGGGCAAGACCCTATCGGCCAGCGCTTCAACTGGGGCGGCCGCGCCTTGTTCACCATCGTCGGCATCGCCGAGGACGTTCATATTTCCGCTCTCGATGCCGATCCTCCGCCGATGATTTACAACTCCATGTTCCAGGTGGAGAGCGGCGCCAGTGGGCGCACGGCTCTGATCGTCAGGAGCCGAGTTGCGGAGGCCGGATTGTTCGATGAAATTAGCAAACAGGTTTGGTCGCTGGACAAGGACCTGCCGCTCTATAACACCACAACCCTTGCGACGCTGGTCGAAGAATCGCTGGCGCAGCGGCGCTTTACATTGCTGCTGCTCGGCGGTTTTGCCGGGATGGCTTTGCTGCTGGCGGTGGTGGGGCTGTTCGGCGTGGTCTCCTACATGGTGGCTGAGCGTCAGCACGAGATCGGCATTCGGATGGCGCTCGGAGCCGAAAGGAGCGCTATCCTCCGCATGGTGCTCGAGCGCGGGACGGCGCTGGGACTGGCAGGCTGCGGCTCAGGCTTGCTGATCTCCCTGCTCAGTTCACGATTGCTGGTGGCAAACCTCTATCACATCAGCCGATTCGACCCGGTGACTTTGATTCTGGTTCCGGTTCTGCTCTTCGGTGTGGCCCTGTTCGCGTCGTGGATTCCGGCGCGGCGGGCGACCAGGGTCGATCCAATGGTGGCGTTGCGGTACGAGTGAAACCATTGCGCGATTGAGTGATCGGGCCATTGAGCCATTGAAAGAAAAAAGGCCTTCAAATCACTCAATCACTCAATCGCTCAATGACTCAATCCGTTAATCGACGGTGAGCGTCACCGTGGTGGTGTGGCTGAGAGTGCCCGAAGCGCCAGTGATGGTAATCGAATAAGTTCCGACGGGAGTGCCCGGCCGCGGAAGCACGGTTCCTCCTCCGCCTCCGCAAGCCGACAAGGCGGCCGAACCGGCAATCAGAAGGGCGAGGACGGCCACAGCGAAGCCCATGCTCGCTCGTCGCCGGGCCAGAGCGTGCCAGCCAACGATCGTCGCGATCGCCAAAAACCACATAACCAGCAGCCAGACCTCGCCGGCCGAGTGCAAGACCGCGATCGGTGGCAAATGAAACTTCCAGAAGTCAGGCGGATGGCGATTCAGATCCACCGGCGCAAGCGTCGAGGAGGCCGTAGTCGTCACATTCATGGTCAGGGTGGCGGGATTGGTCCCGTCGAGTGTTACGGTCGATGCGGGCGAGAACGAGCAAGCGCTCAGTTGCGGTAATCCGGAACAGCTCAACGTGATCTGCTGGTTGAAGCCGCCCGATGGCGTGAGCTGGATCGTAAAAGTACTCGAGTCTCCTGCTGCCGTAGTCGACGAGGCGGGCGTCACGGAAACCGCGAAATCCGACCCCATCCCACTGAGGCTGGCAGTATGAGGGCTGCCCGCCGACGTGTCCGCGATCTGGAGGCTGCCGTTGTACTGGCCGCCTGCTGTGGGGGTGAAGGTTACGGTCACCGTGCAAGTAGCGCTGGCGGCTAGCCCGCCGGGTGACCTCGGACAGGTATCGGTTTCGGCAAAATTCGTGCTTGGCGTCGCCGCGATATTATTGATCGTATCCGCCCCCGAACCGGTATTCGTGACCGTAACGGTTTGAGGGTTGCTCTTGGTCCCTACGGTTTGGTTGCCGAAGTTCAGGGTTGAAGGTGTCAGGGTGATGGAGGCGGCCGCACCGACGCCGGTCACGCTAATCGTCTGGGTGCTTCCGGCAGTTCCGTTATTGTTATCTGTTATGGTGATGGTCCCGTTCTGGGTTCCCGAGAGCGAGGGCGTGAAAGTGACAGTGATGGTGCAACTGGCGCCGGCGGCCACCGTGGGCGTGCAGCCTGAACTGCTCTGGCCAAATTCGCCCGACGACGACACGATGCTCGCAACCGTGAGTGCCGCGGTGCCCGTGTTATTCAGGGTTACGGTCTGAGCCGCGCTGGTTGTGCCGATGGACTGATTGCCAAAGTCAAGGCTGGTACTGCTCAGGCTCGCTACGGGGGCGATGCCGACGCCGCTGAGGGTCACCACATCCGGGTTGCCATTCACACCGTTGTTGTTATCAATAACCGTGACAGCGGCCGACCTGTTCCCAACCGCCGTCGGCGTGAAAGTGACGGTGATGGTGCAACTGGCGCCGGTGCCCACCTGCGTGCCACACGTGTTGGTCTGAGCGAAATCGCCGGTGTTCGCTCCGGTAATCGAAATGCTCGTGATCAAGAGCGGACCCGAACCGCTATTGGTAATGGTTACGCTCTGGCTTGGGGCGGCACTATTTACAAGCTGGCTGGCATAAGTAAGGCTCGTGGGTGCCAGGGTAGCCGTCGGTATCACTCCATATCCGGTCAAGCCGATGGACTGGGGAGTGTCGGGCGCGTTGTCGTTGATGGTCACCGTGCCGCTCCGTTTGCCCGTCGCCGTCGGCTCGAAGGTGACGCTGATGTGGCAGGAAGCGTTAGGAGCGAGATTGGCTGGAGGATTCAGGCAATCGTTGGATTCGACGTAGTCTCCAGCGACAGTGATGCTGGAGAAAGTCAGCGTATCCGTCCCGGAATTCGTGAGCGTCACAGTTTGCGCGACGCTTTTCTGGCCGACATCTATGGGGATGCTGTAGGTGAGGCTGGAGGCGGAAAGCGTTACGGCGGCCTGGGTGCCGGTGCCCGTCAAAGTCACGGATTGGGGACTGCCGGGCGCATTGTCGGTGATCGTCACCTGGGCGGTTCGCACTCCCGCGGCGCTGGGCGTGAAGGTCACCGAGATGGTGCAAGTGGAGGCCGCGGCAAGCGTCGAGCCGCAGGTGCTGCTTGGGGATAACGCGAAGTCAGTTGGGTCGGTTCCGGTGATGGCAATGCTTTGAATACTCAGTGTGGCGCTGCCGGTATTGGTGAGAACTACGTTTTGTGCGGCGCTGGTGGTGCCTACGCTCTGATTCCCAAAGCTGAGGCTGGAGGCCGAAAGCCCGACGCTGGGGCCCTGAAGTTGCACAGAAACTTTTGCGGCGCCGCTGTCTGCGGTCACCAGGTCAAGGCGGCCGTCTCCGTTGAAATCTCCCACCGCTATTCCGATCGGGCCCGTGCCGGTATTGAAGTCAGTGGGCGCGGCAAACGTTCCGTCGCCATTGCCGAAGAGAACTGAAATTGTATTTCCCGTAGTGCCGGTGACCGCCAGGTCGAGCGTGCCATCCTCATTCAAATCCAGAGCCACCACCTGCGCGAGCCCGCTCCCGCTGGCCAAGCTGGTGGAAGCGGCCGTCTGGAAAGTGCCGTCGCCGTTGCCCTGGAAATATGAAATCTTACTCGTGCCCGAATCCACGACAACGACATCCGGCTTTCCATCGCCGTTGAAGTCTGCGACCACCAGGGAACTCGGGGCTTTGTCCGCCGCGTAGTCCACGTGCGTTTTGAACGTTCCGTCACCGTTGCCCAGCAAGACTGACATTTTGCCGTTGGTCTTGTCAGCCACCACCACATCGAGCAAGCCATCGCCGTTCATGTCCGCGACGGCGACCGCGCTCGGCCCTGACCCGGTCCCGGTTGAAATGTCGTTCTTGGGCTTAAATGTTCCGTCGCCGTTGCCCAGTAGAATCGAGACCGTGCTGGCGCCGTTGTCTGCGACGGCGAGGTCGACAAAACCGTCACCGTTAAAATCGCCGGCAGCCACCGAGGTGGGCGCGGTTCCCGTGGCCGAGTCGATCTTGGCCTGGAACGTGCCATCGCCGTTGCCGAGAAGAATCGAGACTGTGCTGGCCGCGCTGTTGACTACCGCCAGATCCTGCTTGCCGTCGTTGTTAAAGTCCGCAGCAATCACCACGACCGGCCCCAGGCCCGTGGCAGGACAGGGCGGGGTCGATGGCGTCCCACATGCGGCTGCAAACGTTCCGTCTCCATTCGGGCTCCCGAGTAGAATCGATACCGTGTTGTCGGCATCATTGGCAACCGCCAGATCCAGAATGCCGTCGCCGTTGAAATCCGCCACCGCCACTGATTGCGGAGTGTTGCCCACCGTGAAGTCTGTGTCGATCAGCCCAAGCTGAGTCAAGGAAGTGCCTATCGGCAAGAAAACCACATTGGAAGTCCGCGCCGGCGGGCCAGGATTGGTCACCGTAATGGCCGCGGTTACTCCGGCGCTGACCAGGCTGGCTGGCACGATGGCCGTGCACTGAGTGGAGACCGCGCAAGTGGTTGCCAGCGGGGTGGTAGTAGCTGTCCCGCCGCTCGCAATGGTCCAATTCGCCGTGGCGTTGGTAAGGAATCCCGCGCCATTGACGGTCAACGTTAGTTGTGCGCTGCCAGGCGCGACGCTATCGGGCACCAACGGCTGATCGATCTGGGGCACGGGAATCGCCGTCAGAGCGGTGCCGGTGCCTGTCAGGCTGACTGTTTGTGTGCTGCCGGGAACATTGCCGCTGTTATCGGTGATGATCAGATTGGCGGTGCGTGCCCCTGTCGCGGCCGGCGCAAACGTGACATTGATCGTGCAACTGGCGCCGCCATTGAGGCTGCCTCCGCAGTTGTTTGTCTGCCCAAAATCACCGGGATTGGTGCCGCCAAAAGCGATACTGCTGATCACCAGGGGAAAGTACCCGACGTTGCTCAGGGTCACCGGCTGCGAGGGACTGGTGGTCCCAACCGGCTGGGATGCAAAAGTCAGGCTCGAGGGAGAGACACTGGCTAAAGGCCCGGTCGTCGAGATGCCGGTGCCCGAGAGGTTGACGGTTTGAGGGCTGTTCGGAGCATTGTCGGTGACAGTGAGTTGTGCAGTCCTGGACCCCGGGGCGCTGGGCGTAAAGGTCAAGGCGATCGTACAATTAGCTCCCACTGCCAACGTTGAACCGCAGGTAGTGCTCTGAACCGCAAAATCGCCGCTGTTGGTCCCGGCGATGGCGATGCTTTGGATATTAAGCGTAGCCGACCCGGCATTGGTGAGGATCACGTTTCGCGCCGGGCTGCTGGTCGTCCCAACGTTCTGGTTGCCAAAATTCACACTCGTGGGCTGAAAGACGACGGTTGGGCTCTGGAGCTCGACCGAAACCGTCTTGGAAGCACTGTCGGCAGTGGCGAAGTCCAGTCGGCCATCCCCGTTGAAATCGCCCACAGCAATGCCCATGGGAGTGCCGCTGAGCGGGAGATTAATGGGCGACTGAAATGTGCCGTTGCCGTTGCCCAACAGTATGGTAACGGAGTTCGCCGAGGTGTCTGTAACCGCCACGTCGAGGTGAGTGTCGCCGTTGAAATCCCCCACCATCGCCTGGGAGGGCCCGCTGCCCGTGGCAAAGGGCACGGCCGCGTTCAGTGTGCCGTCGCCCACTCCCTTAAAATAAGAAATCTGGCTGCCCCCGGAGTTCACGGTCACCACGTCAGGTATGTTGTGGTTGCTTTCGTTGAAAGTGGCGATGACGACCGAGGTCGGAGACTTGCCGGCCGCATAATCCGCGTGAGGCTGAAAGGTCCCGTCGCCATTGCCTAGCAGGACTGAGACTTTGCCGCTGATCTTGTCCGCCACGACCAAATCCAATTTGCCGTCGAGGTTCAAGTCTCCAACCGCTACCGCGCTGGGGCCCGAACCCGAGCCCGTCGAAATATCCGACTTCGTGTTAAACGTCCCATCGCCCTTGCCAAGCAGGATTGAAACCGTATTCGAAGCGCTATTCCCGACCGCAAGGTCCAGCTTGCCGTCGCCGCTAAAATCGCCGGCCGCCACCGAGCTTGGGCTGCTGCCAACGACAAATTCTGTTTCGGCTCCGAACGTACCGTCGCCATGACCGAGTAAAATCCCAACCCTGTTTGATTTGTTATCGGCCACCGCCAAGTCCAGGAAACCGTCGTTGTTGAAGTCGGCCGCGATCAACGCCGTCGGGCCTACTCCCGTGAGCGTGATGGGCGGCTGGACTGTGAACGTTCCGTCGGCGTTGCCTAATAAGATCGATATCGTGCTGTCCGCGTTGTTGGCCACAGCCAAGTCCAGTAAGCCATCGCCGTCGAAATCCGCTGCCACCACCGATACGGGATTGTTGCCCACCGCAAAATCAGATCTGTTGACAGTGACCGTGGTCGTGACGCTGGTCACCGGCAGGAGAACGAAGTTGGAAGTCAGCGAGGGCGGGCCAGGGTTGACCACCGTGAATATTACCGTCCCGGGCGTGGAAAACGTGCCGCTGGGCACCGACACGACGCAGCTTGTGTTGGAACAAGTCGGCGACGTGAACGACCCCGTTGCGACGGGCGACCCAGCACTCACAAAAGTCCAGTTTATCGTTGCATTCGGCAGGAAGCCTGTCCCATTAAGGGTCAGGTTAAACCCGGCTCCGCCCGGCGCGATGACCGCCGGGACCGGCGGCTGGCCGATGAATGGAACAGCCGTCGCGAAGGCCGCTACAGGAAGGATTAAACTGAAAGCGAGCGACGCGACAAGACCGCGCCAGTGGGGCCGGGGCTTGCCACGGCCTTGGCGCTGGGTGAATTCAGAGCACACGCCGCCACCCCGCCTGCTGTCATTCCCGCGCAAGCGGGAATCCTCTGACTGAAATGAGTTAGCCATGATTGGGTTCAAGGGATTCGTAACCGACCTCGCATCCTGGGAGCGCTTCGCGGCCTGCCCCGATCCACTGGGGGTTTGACCCGAAGTCCGTCGGGGCTTCGCCCGCATTTTTGCTCGCCCATCAATGACGTTGAGTTTCCACGTCGAAGGAAATTATGAAAACACTATTATACTCACACCTCGAGCCGGATTGCCACTGCGTAAGTGAGGATTTGTGTGAGGGCATAGTAATTCTTGTGGACGCCTCCCACGCAGTGTATTTTGGAGAGCCGCAGGGAACACCTGAACAGAAAGGTCTCTGTAAAGGAGATTAGGCCGATGAGGGTTTTGGTGACAGGCGGAGCGGGATATATCGGAAGCCACACGGCAAAGGCTTTGGCGCGCTCCAGCTACGAGCCCGTGGTGTTGGACGATCTCAGCAACGGCCACCGCGACGCTGTGAAATGGGGTCCCTTCGTCGAAGGCAGCCTCGACAACGCCGATCTCATTTCGAGAGTGATCGAAGACTACGACGTGACTGCGGTGATGCACTTCGCGGCCAGCCTGCTGGTGGGCGAGTCCATGATTCAACCGCAAAAGTATTTTTGGAATAATGTGGTCAACACGCTGAGGCTGCTCTCGGCCATGCTGGCGGCAGGCGTGAAGCACATCGTGTTCTCGTCATCCGCCGCCGTCTACGGAATGCCAAGCCAGGTTCCCATACCCGAAGATCACGCGCTCGGCCCCATCAATCCTTATGGTGAGACCAAGCTCATGATGGAGCGTGCCCTGCATTGGTACGGCGTGGCCTACGGGCTGCGCTCCGCCTCCTTGCGCTACTTCAATGCGGCGGGGGCGGACGCGGAAGGCGAACTTGGCGAGAACCACCATCCCGAGACTCACCTCGTCCCTCTCGTGATTCAAGCCGCGCTCGGGCAGCGCCCCGTGGTTGAAATCTTCGGCACCGACTATCCCACACCCGACGGCACCGCGGTGCGCGATTACATTCACGTCACCGATCTCGCCGAAGCTCACGTGCTGGCTCTGAGATATCTGGTCAGCGGGGGAGAGAGCATGGCGCTGAATCTGGGCACTGGCCGCGGGTACTCGGTGCGCGAAGTGGTGGCGGCGGTCGAACGCGTGAACGGCGGCCGCACACCTCCCTTTCGCGATGCGCCGCGCCGCGCCGGCGATGCGGCTATACTGGTCGCCGCGCCCGGCCGCGCCAACGGACTCCTCGGATGGCAGCCCCAGCACTCCGGCCTTGATAACATCGTCGGTACCGCATGGCACTGGCACTCCAGGCATCCTGCACCGACCGCCCGGACGCCAGATGTTTGACGTTTCCTTCCACCCAAATGGTCGAGGTGCTGTAGGGTCAGGCCTTGCCGATTCGAGGCCGCTCACGGCACGGCCCTGAGCAAAAGACGAAGGGTGCCTGCCCATCACAGGGCACCCACGAGGGGTGCCCCTACGTCGAATCGAGAATAACTGTTGCGAATTATGTTTTTCGTAGTATGATAAGAATAAGCGAACGTTGGCGAAGGACCATAGCACATGCAGGTGCAGAGCGACACTCCGAGCATACCCGCCGGGATGCCCGCCCCGGACCGTGGCCCATTGGAGCTCCAAGCGGTGGGGCGCAGCGATATGGGACGAAAACGGCGCAACAACGAAGACAGCTACGCGGTCTTCGACCTCGCCCGCGGGCTCGCTCACTCCGACGGAAGCAACGTGCAAGTTGAGCTGGAATCGCCAGGGTTTCTCTTGGCCGTGGCCGACGGCATGGGCGGACACCAGTCCGGCGAAGTGGCCAGCCGGCTCGCCGTGGAGACACTCTCGAAGCAGCTCATGCAGGCCCTTTCTGAGAGGCCGGAAGATCCAACGGAAATGCGGCGGGCTCTCACAGAGTGCGTCGAGCGGGCAAACAAAACGATCTACGAGCTGGCCACCCAGAAACCTGAGTACTCGGGTATGGGCACAACCCTCACGGCAGCGCTGGTGAAGGGAAAGAACGTGTTCGTGGCGCAGGTCGGCGACTCTCGCGCTTATTTGGTGCGCGGAGACAGGATCACCCAACTGACCAAGGATCAGACCGTGAAGAATTCAGTGCTGGAGCTTCAGCCGGACGCGGTGATCAGCGAGAGCCTGGGGAGCATGCTCTCGCAAGCCCTCGGCACGGAGCCCGAGGTCAAGGTGGCGATCACCGACGTCGAGTTCGGGCAGGGCGACATACTGCTGCTGTGCAGCGATGGTCTCACCAAAACGGTGCCGAATGACGCCGTTGCCGAAATCGCGCGGCACAATGGATCACTGCGGGCCAAGGCGGAGACCCTGATTGCGTTAGCCAATAAAGCAGGCGGTCCCGATAATGTGACCGTCGTGCTGTCTGCGTTGCGGGAAAAATCTGATCATTGAGCGATTGCTTGATGGAGTAATTCGGTGAGTGGAGGGAGACTGAGATTTGGGAATCGGCGATCTGAGGTTTGAAAATGGGAGTTGGGAGGGGCCAGGAACGAAGCCGGAATGTCCCTTAGAATGAGTGGGATACATTGTCCGGTTACCGCCTCTAATCCCGATTTGCTGAAGCGCAAGAGTGCGAGTTCGAGATTTGAAATCTGAGATTTCAAAGTGGAAAAAGAAGTAGCCCAAAAGTTCGGGAAGTTCGAGATCCTGGAGAAGCTGGGCCAGGGTGGCATGGGCACAGTTTATAAGGCTCGCGACCCAGGCATTGGCCGCATCGTGGCGCTCAAGACTCTCAATCCCGATCTGCTCTCTGATCCTAAGCTGCTGGAGCGTTTCGCCAAAGAGGCGCGAGCGTGCGGCGGCTTGGAACATCCCAATATCGTCACCATTTACGAGTTCGATTTCGGCGAGACCTCGGGCCAGCCTTTCATCGCCATGCAGTTCATCGAGGGTGAGAGCCTCGAGAAAGCGATTGCCCGCCGGGCGCCCATGCCGCTGGCCCGCAAACTCCAAATCATTTCTCAGTTTTGCAAGGGGCTGGATTATGCCCACCGGCACGGCCTGGTTCATCGCGACGTTAAGCCCGCGAACATCCTGGTCAATAACGAAGGCAAGGTCAAGGTGGTGGACTTCGGGATCGTGCACATGGAATCCACGACCATGACCAAGACCGGCATTTTCATGGGCACGATCCAGTACGCCTCGCCCGAGCAAGTGGACGGGCAGCACGTCGATGCTCGCTCCGACATCTTCTCGGTTGGGATCGTGATGTACGAGTTCCTCGCCTATCGGAAGCCGTTCGATGGCACGAACATCGGAACCGTCATCAACCAGATTCTGAACAAAGAGCCGGTGCCGCTCAGCCAAGTCGCCGACGGAATTCCTCCCGAACTCGAAAACATGGTGAGCAAGTGCTTGCGCAAGCAAGCGGACGAGCGCTTCCAGTCGCTCGATGATTTGGTGATCGAGTTGGAGCCGATCGAGCAGGCGCTCCAGCACACGCTGGTGGAGGAAATGGTCGGGCAGGGACAATCGTTAATGTCCCGAGGGGACCTCTCCCAGGCGCAAGAGGTCTTGCGCAACGCGCTGATGATGGACAGCAGCAACTCCACGGCGCGCGAGCTCATGGCTCGGGTGAAGTCCGAGATCAAGAAGCTGGAATCGACTTCCCAGGTGCGGCAGTACTTGACGGAAGGCGAGGTGCACCTCAAGCAGGGCGAGTACTCCGCGGCGATCAGCTCCCTGGAACACGTCCTCAGGCTGGATTCGCAACACGGGCAAGCCAAAGAGTTGATCGAGAAGGCGCGCCTTGAGATGCAGCGCGGCGCCGAGATTCGCAAAGCCCTGGCGGCCGGGCGCAACGCTTACAAGGACGGCGACCTGACAGGAGCCGAGGTCCAGTTGCGGAACGTGCTCGCACTCGACGCGAAGAATCCTGTCGCGGAAAACCTCCTGGCCCAAATCGCGCAAGAGCGCACGGCGCGCGAGAAGCGCGTCCACCTGCGCGAGCTCACTTGGGAAGCGAATAACATGGTGACCCAGGAGCGCTACGAGGAGGCTCTCAGCTTCATCGCGGCGGCGCTCGAGGAGCATCCCGACCAACAGGAATTGGTGGCGCTCGCCGAGACGGCGCGCAAAGGGCTTGAAAAGCGCCGCTTCCTGCAAGCCGAAGTGGACAAGATCCAAACGATGCTGTGGAAAGGCGACCTCAAGCTGGCCGTCGAGCAAGCGGAAAACATGTGCATTGAGTTTCCGCAAGAGGCGCAATTTACCCAGCTCTACGAAGACGCCAAGTCCAAACACGAGGTGGCGGAGCGGGAGCGCCGGTTCGGAGAAGAATTGGCCGCGATTCAAACGCTCATCGAATCAGGCGAATTCGATCCAGCGCTTCTGCGCGCCGGGCGTCTGCAAAAGGAATTCCCGGACCGCGTGGAAGTCACAAGCCTCATGGAGCGGGCGCAGACCGAGAAAGAACACGATGTTGAGCTCCGCCTGCGGACTCTCCAGTTGGACGTGAACCGTCTGGTGAGTGACGGCAAGCTTCAGGAAGCCCTTCGCAAAGCGGAAGCCGCGTGGCGAGAGTCGCCTGGCAACCCCGAAATCGAAAGCATGCTGGCCGGCGTTCAGACGGCTATCGAACAGGACCGCAAAGAACGAGAGGCGCGCGAGCGGGAAGAGCAGAAACGCAAAGCCGACCAGGGGCGCCTGGCGGGGGAAGCACGGCGGGCCGAGGCACAGCGCCAACTGCAAGAGCAATTGCAGAAGCAGAAGGAGCGCCCGCGCGAAGTCAAGCGCCGAGGCGGAGTTCCCGCTCCGGCGGCCGCGTCCGCGGACCTCAGGAGCACGTTGCAAGTGCCGAGCCTCCCGGAAAGCGCGGGTGCGCAAGGAGCCGCGCCGCTCACCGCAACCGTGCCTGGCCAAGGGGGTGCGCCGGTAGCACCACCGAGCGCTCCGAGCGAGGGAGCGGTCCCGGTTGCTGGCGGACCGGCCGCTGCAGACTTCCCGGGCGGGGCCGCCTCAATGGGCTTGCCGGCCCCAGTCGCTCCACCCGTTCCGGAAATTCCGGTTCGGCCGAAAATTGTTCCGCCCTCCGAGCCAGTACCGCCGGAGAAGCGCGCTGCTGGACCGGTCAGTGTCCCGACACCCAAGGTCGAACCGCCTCCGCCCGCGCCGCCCCGGCCCAAACCGGCTGCCGAGCCCGCGCGCGCCAAGGCCGTTCCGGTTCCAGTGCCCGTCCCAAAACCGGCCGCGTCCAAGATGCCCATGATCGCCGGGGCCGCGGCGGTTGTTCTGATTGTCGGCGCAATCGTGGCGTGGAAGATGATGTCCGGCCCGAAGCCGCCTCCGGGCCCGCCGACTGCTTCTGAATCGCAACTGCACCTGCAAAAAGGCGCGCAGGATTTTGAGAGTCAGCACCAGCTTGACCAGGCGTTGAAGAGCTGGAGCGATCTCGCCCAGCAATCATCGCCGCTGCAGGACGATGCGAAGGCGGCAGCGGTTCACGTTCAAGCCCAGATCGACGAGGCCAAAGGTGACTTCACGAAGGCCGAAGGGGCAGTTAATGCCAAGGACTATAACGGGGCTCAGGGCTATTACGAAAAAGCCGAGCAACTCGACGCTGATTTGAAGACCCAGGCTGAGGCTGGGAAGCAACACGCCATGGATCTGTCGCATGGGTTGACAGAAGACCAGGCGGACCAAAACGCTTACAATCGCGGAACAAGCTTGTTGCGCGCTCACGATTACAGGGGCGCGCAAGCGGCGTTCAAACCACTGGCCGAAAAGCCCAGTTCCAAATTGGCGGCCCAGGCCCAGACCCAATTAAGCAAGCTTGACACCTTAGTGGAACAGCAGAAAAAGTTTGAAGAGGCAGTGAATCGGTACAACTCCAAGGACAACGAGGGCGCGAAGCCAATGTTCCAGGAGCTGGTGGCGCAAAACACTCCATGGAAAGCCGACTCTCAGGATTACCTGGGCAAGATCAAGAAACGAGAAGACGACGCTGCGGCGGCGGCTTCCGCTGTGGCCAACAAGCAGCAGCTCGATGCAGCGACGCGCGACTTTGACGCGGCGCTGAACTTCGGAAAGTACGCCGATGCGGATGCGGCTGCGCAAAAAGTGGGGCAGCTCGGCGGGTCGGCCTCTGACCTTCAAAGCAAGATCCAGCTGAAGTACTCTGGTGAGCTCGGGGATCTGAAAGATCAGGCGACCAACGCCTGGGACGATGCGAAAACGTTGCAGTCAGTGCACGATCAACTGATGGGCTTGGCTGGACGGGCGGGCCCCCGCGGCCAAGGCGCGAGGGATTATGCCGTGAATAAGATCGAACCTCAGCTTACGAAACTGAATAAGCCGACAGTTGCACAGGTACCTGAACAGCCGAAGCCGGAGCAACCCAAGCCGGAGCAGCCCAAGCCACAGGCCCAGCAGCCCTCGACTTTGCGCGCGGAAGTCAGTCTGGTACCACAGCCGCACACCAAGCTGACCGCTCCATTTGAGTCGAGCAAAACTTACCAGCAGAATCTCCTCGACGCGGGCTTCAAGTTTGACGGCAAGCTGGATCTCTCCAGTGTCAATGTGCCGAGTGGAACCAAGCTAAGCATGGTCCTGAATGTAACTCAGGATGGCTCCGTCGAGAAGCTGTACCGTTGCACGTCAGGCGGGCAGCAGGCATGTGAGCTGATCGCAGCCGCGCCCGGATGGAAATTCTCCAGCCCTACTGTCAATAACCATCCCGCACGCGCACAAGTCATGGTAAACGTCACCGTTAAGTAATGTGATCCTGTCACCTAGATTCGCGCCCCGGATTCCAATCACAATCGCCTGACTTCGGCCTGTACTTCCGCACCTGAGGGAATCCGTTAAATAACTCCGGAAACCGAGGCTTTCAACAGGGGTGCACCCTAGGAAGGCTGGCATAGGGTGACGCGCGGCTAGAGCGGTAAAACAAAAGCTGCGGCGCTCGCGGTGAGGAACCATGAGCGCCGCAATCGTGCACCCCGCCTTGCAGGAATCGATGGCGGAGTATTCAGACTCAAAATATGAAATGGATGCCAAACTGCATCCGGCGGTTGCTGGTGTTCATGTATTGAGTGCTCAAGAAATTGTAAACAGATTTTCCGCCGGTCAATGTGAAAGCGTCGATCGAGTTCTCCGGCGTCAGACCAGTCACCCCAGCCGGGGTCGAGCGCGTTGAGAAGGCGTATCCAAACGTCTGCTCGGCCCGCGCCGCGAACACATTGCCGATGGGATAACCGGGATTCGGATGATTCAGCACATCATAGACTTCCCATCTGAATTGCACCGACCGATGCTCACCCACCGCAAAATTCTTGTACAAGGCGAGATCAAGCTCCTGGGTGTTGGGACCGAACAGTGTGTTGCGTCCCGCGCTGCCGGCAATGAAAGTCTCCTGGCCGACCGAACTGGAACTCGAAAATCCGGACGGATAGACGGGCGCCATAAAGGGTTGGCCTGCTCTGACGCCCAAGGGCACTTGCACAAAATGCGCGGTGCGGGGATCGATGGGGTTTCCGTTGAGATCGATATACCCCGTGCTGGATGGACTAATCTGGTCTCCATTGGATATTTGAGTGACGGCATCGATGGATCGGCAGGTCTTGTCGTCCACCAATGCTACCGAACCGGCCGGGGCGTCGTTATTACCAATCGCCGGCCGATCGTTCGTGAGAATGCCGGTGCCGTTGGCGTCCGCACAAGCTCCCAGCGGGCTCCCATTCAACGCGCTGAAGGGCTGGCCGGTCTGGAATTGCTCGACGCCGTTAATCTGCCAGCCGTTCAGAAAACTCTTCCAGCGGCTGGCGGACGGGAACTGATAAATGAAGCTGACCGCCACACGGTGGCGGTGGTCGTAGGAGGAGTTGGCCTTTTCCGCAGCCAGATTCGTGGAGTCCTGTGGGAGCGGAGTGGACACCTCCACCAGTTTCTGGTCCGAGGCGGACAAGAGGCTCTCGAGGAATGAGCTGGGCTGAAGGATAGGTACGGCCGCTGAGCTGAAAGCCTCGCTGGAATTGTCAATCATGTGACTCAGTGTGTAGCCAGCCGTTAGTGCCAAATTTCCCCAAGGCTTTGCTGCCGTGCGTCGGGTCACGCTCAGTTGAAGGGCGTTGTAGGTTGAAACTCCGCCGTTGGTAAAGGCTTGAATGTCGCCCCTGCCGGGATTCAGCCGGTCATTCAGGCACGCATCCGACGGCGTGTCCGGCGTCGCCAAGCACGAGGGTGTGCCAGGACCGCTAAAATCTGGCGTGGTGTCGTATCCTTGGAAAGGATTGGTATCGATGCGCTGGTAATTCTTGCTGCCCCGATTGCCGACATAAGCCACTTCCCACAGGAGGTTGGGGGTCACCGAATGCTGGATGCTGAACGACCAAGTTTGGAGATAGGGATTCCTGAGGTGCGGGTCCGCGGTGACTTGGTCCGAACAATCAATGACCGGCACCCAAGGGTTGCCGTGCCACACATCGCAACCGGGAGCTAGAAAGGCGTTTTGCAGATCGGCGATGGTGAAGGGAATGGCGGGAAAGGTCCCGCTCGGCGTCACCGCGTTCTTAGAGGTCGTGTCTCCAGCCAAAGTCACATTAGAGAAGTACTGGACCAGCGGAGATATGGGGCCGCTTTGCCAAATGGCCAGCGGAATGTTCAGCACCATCGGGTCGTACATAATGCCGTATCCGCCGCGAAATACGGTGTTGTGCCAGTCCCAGGGCGACCAAGCAAAACCAATCCGGGGACCGAAGTTCTTATTGTCGTTGGCCACGCGCGGCGCCGCAGGATTCAGCAGCCCCAGACTGTTAATGGGCTGGCCAAAGTTCTCATAGCGAAGGCCCAAATTCAGCGTAAGATTGGGGTGCACTCGCCAATCCACCTGGCCAAACACGAACTCATCGAATTCCCGAATGGGCAATTCCTCCGGGCCCTGGCCGATGACCTTGCCCGCATTATCGACGAGGAGATCGGGAATTCGCTGGTACATCCAGCCTGCGTTCGAGGCCACGGGCGCATACACCGGGCCCTTTTTGGAGTCTGAATTGCCCGGGCTGCACATCGCGTTCCCCTCGTTCACAAATTGGCTCAGACCGTTAATGGCCGCGCATTGCGTGGATAGGATGTTCGAAAACGCGCCCGGCGCAACCCAGAATTGGCTCGAGTAAAAATAGTGGCCCAAGTCTTCCGGAACGTTCAGGACATTGGTTTGCGTTCGGATGAAGTCTCCGCCGAACTTGAAGCTCTTGTTTCCGTGGGTATAGGAGAAATTGTCTTGGACCTCCGCAATATTGCTGGCGGTGCGATTCGGTCGGGTGTCGGTGCCCAGGGTGAACGCGGTCCCGGCAGCGGGGAAATTACCCGAGAAAGCGCCGAAAGCGCCAAAGTAATCGGCCACCGTGGCGGAGGCTTGCCCGTCCGTCACTGACGGTGCGGCTTTCAGGGCTCCGTCGTTTTGGAAAATGCGCACATAGGAACCGCGCAGCTCGTTCAGGGCCTTCACCCATTGGTGGCGCTCGTTTAAGAGCAGGCTCTGGGTGCGCTGGTGATAAAAATCCCGCCAGTAGGAAAGCAGTCCCAAAGAGCTGAAAGCCGCTTCTCCGGCTGGGTTGAGCGCCGAGCGCGGGGTGCGGAGGTCATCAAAGAGATACCGTCCGAAAACGTCGTCGGTATCCGAGATTCGATAGTCGAGCCGGCCGGAGGCCTGATGGTCATGCTGATTGAACACGTTGCCGTTGGGGATCAGATAGACGCCGTAGGGCACCGTTTGGGCTCCATTCGCCGTCGTCACCGGTACGGCAAAAGGCGGAAAGCATGGGTTTAGCGCCCGGCCGTTCTGAGCTCCAGGTAGGGTTGGAACCGAACCGAAGCACTGTGATGCGGCACCGGGCACCTGGGTAACCGTAGGCGTATTTAACAGCGCCGCTAATGCCGGGTTTGACGGAAGACCCTGAAGGGCCGTTAGCCCATCAACGGTGGGCAGGGTATTCAACACGGGAAAAACTGAGGAGAGGTCATTGAGTGCTCCGTCCCACTGATAAGAGATAAAATAGAGTAGTTTCTCCCGGAGCGGACCGCCGAGGGTGAAGCCGCCCACGTTTTCGTAAGTATTCGCCGGGCTCGAGAGGAGCGCCTGGTGCTCTGCCTGAGTCATGGCGTTGAAGCTCTGATTCTGGCCAAACCAAAACAGCGACCCGTGCGGGTGCTCGTAGCCTGCCTTGGTGATCGCGGTGATCGTCGCGCCGCTGTTGCGGCCGAATTCGGCCTTGACTTGATTCGTCAGCACGGTGTACTCGTCAAAAACATCGGTGTTGGTAAACTGCGTGGCGGCGCCGCCCAGCAAGGGCTCATTGTTACTCACGCTGTCGATGATGAAATTATTGTCACGACCGCGCGACCCGTTGGTGGAGAAGGGCACCAGCGTGCTGCCGAAACTATAAGTACGAACATCGACGACGCCCGGCGACAACAGAGCCAGATTGTTGACGTCGCGGGTGAGAATCGGCATCTGCCGGATATCCGTGTCATTGAAATCCGTTCTCAGGGTCGGCGCCGACGTATCGGTGAAGGGCGCTGTCGACGCCTTGACGTTCACGGTGACGGCTTGGGTGGCCACGGCGAGCTGGAAATCCTGGGGTGTGGTCCGATTCACGTCCACTCGAACGTGCTGGTATACCAGGGTCTGGAGACCGAGCGATTCAGCTTTAACGGTGTAATCACCGGGAGGCACTTCGATCAGACGGTAATTCCCATCCTCTCCGGCCTGCGCCGTGTAACTCTTACCGGTTTCGCCGTTGGTGGCGGTGATGATGGCCGAGGTTCCAGCCCCACTCGGGTCAAGCACCTTTCCCGTGATAATGCCGCTGATGGTCTGCGCCTTGAGAGACAGACAGAGGCTAGCCACCAATCCCACTCGAATGACATACAAACCGATCCGGTCTCGAAACATGATCGTCCTCCCTCGATGCGCGGCGGCGTGGGTCGCTCCGATAGCCAACACTCAATCCGCAATCTCCGCCCTCGGCCATGCTTCAACTTTTCTGGGCTGCCGCAGCAGGAGTTCGCCTCCCGCTGCGGACTTCGTATCAAACCCAGGCCATTGTTGTCAAGGTGATTTTCGCGAAGTCTTTTCGCTGGCGCCGTCGAAGGGCATGGCCCGGCTTGGCTCCGTGCGTCCGCCGCGGGCACCAGAAAGGAGGCGGAGAAAGTCGGCGTTTTTTCGCCAGCCTGGGCGCTCGTAGCGGCTTGGCGTGAATACTTCTTGTCTCGGCTCGACAAGCACACTCATCCCGCCGTGCGCGACGAAGGCGCAAAGCCGCCGCCGGGGACGTGATATTCCACCATCGGAGCTTCCCGTTAGAGATTCCCAAGCCGAGAAGAATAATGAACGTTCGACGAAGCGCTCCCCTCGCCCGGGAGGCCTCGGGGGCCTATTCGGGTCGTCGGCTGAGTGGCCACGGGTCATCACCCCCGCCGCCGCAGACTCTTGCGACCTAGCCTCGACGACTAGGCTTATGGTCATCTCCCCTGGATCGAGGAGTGGAGAAGACTAAAGTTTGGCGAGCCCCTGAAGATTTTCCCTTGACAACCACAAACCGCCTCGGCTTATAATCCCGCCAATCTGTTCAGAGAAGCTAACACGAATGTAGCATGGGGAGGACGCAATGCGCACAATTCGACGGCCATATCCACGGATTTCCAGTCCTGAGTTTCTGTACGGATTGAGCGGGCCGCAATTCGCAATCTTAGGGATGTTGGTGGCAACAGCGATCGGCCTGAGTGGCTGCGGGGCGGGAACGGCAACCTTACCAGGGAATCTTCCCCCAGGCGGAGGCGGCGGGTCCTTTGCCATCACCACCACGACCCTGCCCGACGCCGTCGCGGGCCGCTCTTACACCGCGGCGATGGTAACGAACTCATCGACGATATTTCTCAGCTTCGGTCAAGACTCCGTTAGCGCGTGCACCCTTTCCGGCTCTTTTCCCTCGGGAATGGTGGTAGCACCCGGCGCCGGCAAGCCGACCAGTCCGGCTACGCGTGGCACCAACGATCAATGCATTCTCAGTATGACGTCAGCGGCGGCGGCGAAGGCGTACAGTTTCAGCGTATCGGCCACGGACATTGCCGTCCCTCCAAAGACCCTTTCCCAAACTTTGATTCTGACTATCCGCCCCGAGTTCAGCTTCGTAACTAATACCGGCACCGGCGCGCCGGGCGCTATTCCATTCCCGGACGGTGTGGTGGGACGCTCGTACGGAAGTCCAGCCAATGTCCTCTCAGCAGCAACATGCGCCGTCACTCCGTGTGCGCCTGAGCCGACAAGTTTGTCGAGCACAACGCCGCCCGTTACTACTCCAAGCGGTACACCTCCCAGCGGGAACGGCCCCGTTAGCGCGTGTGCGATCACTGCCGGCACTCTGAACCTGGTCACGAATCCAGACAATGCAACAAAAGGCACACAATGCCTGGTCAGCAGCGCAGCCCTTTCAAACCAGGTCGGCAAGATTCCAGTCACCGTGTCAGCCACGGACAACCCCATCTACGATCCCTCATTCCCGACTCAATGCAGTCTGGCATCGCAAGCCAATTGCGCTGTACCGAGTAATACAATCACGACGACCACCAGCAACGGTGGCACAGCTCTGACTCTGAACGTAAACCCTGAGATCACCTTCAGTGCCACTACGCCCAGCTTCACGTCTGCCAACAATTTCCCGGACGGAGTCGATGGCCGCACCTACGGCGCGCCTGCCAAGACCTCGATCGTTTACACCGCTCAGGGTGGATTGATGAACGCGGCCATTGGTCTTAAAGGGTTGATTATTTGGTTGAGCGGTGGAGCGTTTCCCGCCCCAATAACTTGCCCGAATCTCGGCGCTAGCCAGACGGGAATTACGAGCGTCTCGATCACATGCGACAGCGGAAACCAGGCTATGACCGCGACGCCCGGACCATACAACTTCAGCATTTCTGTGTCGGACAAGGGCAACACGGCGACGCCCCAGAACACAATCGCGAAGGACACGAGCGGCAACGCGAGTTACAACATTAAGGTGGACGCGGCGCTGGCGGCGACCGCGACGCAAGCGACCAACGCAAATCCCTACGGCAACTTGATCGATGGCGTTGTTGGACGCAGTTACGGCGTTGCGCCGCTCGCGACACCAACCTACACCGCAAGCGGCGGTCTCGGAACAGGAACCTATGAATGGTGTCTGAAAGCCGGATCTTTGCCGGGCGGATTCACTCCCCCGGGCGCGTGCACGGCACCCACGGTTATTGATACGCTCACTCTGACTTCCACCAATGTCACAGGACCAGCGAATCCGAATCCCTATAGCTTCACCCTGCAGTTGGACGATCCCGGAAATACCACCACGCCGGGAAGCCAGGCCTCGAACACTTCCTCCGTCGTCGGGCCAACGGGCCTGCTGATTCACCCCGTGCTCGCAGCAAGTGTCGCGCAATTGACCAACGCCAATCCCAGCGCAGCCCTGCTGGATGGGGCGCTGAACCGTTCCTATGGGGTCAAAAACTCGAATGCCGGCGCGCCGACTTATTCGGCTACGGGAGGCTTAGCAAGCTCAGGGGCCTACTTGTGGTGCATCAGTGCGGGCGCATTGCCCAATGGCTTTGGAGGCATTAGCACGAGCTGCGGACAAGGCACGTCGACGCCGGCCGCTACAGTACAACTCACGGCCAACCAGGTAGGCGGGACGGTTCCCACTTACCTCTTCCAGGTGCAGGCCGACGACGGAGGCAATCCCGCCGTCCCGCCTACCTTCCAGGTTCCGGCGTCCGATAGCACAGTGCCTCCCGGCTCGGGCACGACCAGCTTGACCATTCACCCTCAAATCACCGTAAACCTGAATTTATCCCCGCCACCTAACGCCGTCACGGGACGAACTTACGGAGGGCCGGCTCTCACCGATCTCATTTACACGGTTCCCTCCACCAGTCCCACCGAAGGCGTGGGCGCCATCACGATGACCGGTTCGGGTTTCCCCGCACCCATCACATGCACGCAGACGCTCGGCACCCAATTGAACTGCGACAGCGCGGGCAACCCTGTCGCGGGCACTACCAGCGCCGGCACCGTAACTGCCGTTGACGCGGCCAACTCGGCGGTGCCACCTGCCACGCCGGGAACCGACCCACATTCGCAGCGGATAGACACGATCACCGTGAACCTGGAGATGGTTTTTGTTCAGCAGCCGGCGAGTCTTGCCGATGCTGTGGTCACGCGCAACTATGGCCTGGGTGGCAACTGCTCGGGTAGTGGTGGCACGTGTGTGGCCCCTGTCTATCAAATTCAAACCGGGAGCGGGCTGGGCGGCTACGGTTTCACCGCGAATAATTTCCCCACCAATTTTGTGAATTGCGTTCAAAGTCCGGCCACCACCGTCACCTGCACTTCCGGCGGCGTCGGGACTACACCCAACACTTACAATGGTCTGAGTGTGACCTTCGCGGACACCGCCAACGCCACCACTCCGAGCAACTCGGTGACTTCGAATGCGCTCTCCGTCGTAATCCACCCCGAGATGACGTATTCGGCGCAGCCCGCAACGCCATATCCGATTGCGGTGATCAACCGTGCCTACGGGCAGGGCAGCGGATGCACCGTGGCCCCCGGCACTTGCCTTCCTTTGACGTTTACGGTTGCGTCAGGGAGCGGCTTGAGCCCTTATACCTTCACGCAAAACAATTTTCCGCTTAATTGGGTCACTTGCGCCCAGTCGCCAAATGACACGGACATCTGCTCCTCAGCCGTGGTGACTGCAACACAGGGCACGTACACCAGCCTGAGCGTGACCGCCAATGACATGCCCAACGTCTCCACGCCCATTGGCACGCTGGTGTCCACAGCCGCGAACCTCCAAGTGAATAACCAATTGAGCGTCAATCCGCCTACCCCTTACGTCCAGAATCCGCTAACTTTAGCGTATCAGATTCCGGACGCCGTCGCCGGCCGACCCTATGGCATCGCCGGCGGGGGCACCCAGGACCTCACTTACACGGTGTCGTCGAACGAAGGCGTGCCGACGGTGACCATCGCGGCTTCCGCTTTCCCTGCTCCCTTCCAGGCGTGTAACAGTAACCAATACTCCTCGAGCTCAGATTCCGCCGTCACTCTGACGTGCAATAGTGGTGGAGCCGCGGTAACCGGCGGAACCAGCACGGGCACGGTGATCGTTTCCGACGGAGGCAACTCCGCAACGCCGAAGGCCAACACCACCACTGACCCGGGAAGCACGCGCAGCGATTTACTCACCGTCGACCCTGAGATTGTGATCCAAAATACCCCTGGCGCGCTCAGCAACGGCCAACTTCTCGAGCCATACAGCGTGCTATTCACTTGCCAATCGTCCGGCGCGTGCGGTGGAACCGGCAACCCGGCCAGCGCCCAGGCGATGTTCACCTGGACGGCGACTAGCAACAACGTGACGGGAGTCAACTTCTCTGGGGCATCGGTTGCTCAGCCCGGCAACGCGGCTTTCGCGGGAACGCCGACCATCGCCGGCTTGAACGAGGGTGTCACCATTTCTGTCATTGACAACGGCAACGCCACCACACCCTCTTGTACAACCGCCGGGACTTGCCCGACGCCGCAGAGCTACACCGTCAACGTTCTGACCTCAGCGCTCTACGTCGACGCCACGAACAACGCGATCGATGTATTCGACACCTCGAATAACGGCTTCAGTTTGATCACCTCCATCGCGCCGGCGGGCGGAAGCACGCCAACTCGTGCGGCCGCTTCCCCAAACGGGACGTATGTGTTCGTTGCGGACCCAGGCTCCCACAAAGTGTTTATCATTAACAACACCCTGTCGCCCCCCATCGTCGTAAAGACAGTTCCCGGACTCCCTAGTTCCCCCGGCGACACCGCGGATATCGCCATAGGACCAAAGTTTGCGCCCGACAATAGCCACTACACGCCGGACAGCGTGTGGGCGTACGTAGCGAACCCGGGATCGGACAACATTGCCGTCATCGATGGCGACCCAGCCAGCCCGAACTTCGGCACGCTGGATGGATTCATTTCTTTCACCGGAGGTCCCTATCTCGGCAACGGCGCCTCGGACTTGAAAATCACCCCCACTCGCTTGGTGGGCGGAGTGCGCCAGACACGCGGCTATGTAGTGAGGCCGGGAGGCGACGAGGTCTGCATCTTCGACGCGGAGCCAACAAGTGCCACCTTCCTGGCGCAGATCGCTCCCGCGCAGCTCCCGAATCTTGATAATTGCATCACCGTCAGGACCGCGGTTCAGAAGTTTATTGAAATCTCCCCGGACGGGCAGTGGGCGGCGGTGAGCGAGACCGCGGCCGGACTGGCTGATGTCGCGCTGATTGCCATCGGGGACGGATATTTCGGCCGGGACAACCTCGTAACATTCGTTGACACGACGACAACCTCGCCAGCTTGCGATCACCCTGAAGACATGCGCGCCACGATCGACGCCCAGTGGCTGTGGCTGGCTTGCAGCGACGTTGGTGGCCACTCGCAACTTCTCCCCATCCAGCTCTCGACCGACGCCAGCGGGGTGCCCTCGTTCGCGATTGGTACGGCCGTGGTCCCCAATCCAGACACGAGCGGGGCTCCCATCGACATTGCCTTCCGCTCGGACGGAGTCTACGGCTTCACCACACTTTCTGCGGCGAATAGGATCCTGCCGTTTCTGCCGGCGACTTCTTCGGGCGCCGCCGAGTTTGGCACGCCCACCGTAACCGGGCCGCAAGGCGTCGAACACACCCCCAATCCTTCACTGCACATTACGACTACTACTTTGCCCCCGGCCAAAGCCGGCAAGCCCTATTTCTCCTCCATCGTTGCGGAGGGCCTGACCCAGGGCTACACGTTTACAGAGGATCCGTCGGATCCTAATAGCCTGGCCAGTCTGGGAATTACCATGACGCCCGACGGTATGCTTTACTCGGCAGGCGTCGGCGCCGCGGGTCCATATACCTTCACCATAACCGTAACTGACCAGTCTTTGCCGGTCCCCAATCAGGTGACCGCGACGGTCAGCCTGACAATCGGCCCGTAGTTGCTTCTTACCTTGCCGTGATTTTACTTCCGGGCGTGCCGGCAGACTGCTGGCACGCCCGAGCTCTTTTCACACCTTGATTTTTCTCGATCCTCTCCCGTTGCTCCCGCCGGAGCGTGCGGCTTATACTGTCGCGGCCATGTCGCGAAACAACTGAGGATAACCATTGCTCGAGCGCCTTTTCCAACTGAAAGAAAATCACACCACAGTGCGGCGCGAGCTGCTGGCCGGGCTGACCACGTTCATGACCATGGCTTACATCATCGTGGTCAACCCGCGCATCCTCGCCGACGCCGGAATGCCCATCGAGGGCGTGCTCTTCGCCACTTGTATTTCCTCCGCAGCGGCAACGCTGGTGATGGGGCTTTGGGCGAATTATCCCATCGCGCTCGCCCCCGGCATGTCGCTGAACGCCTACTTCACTTATTCGATTGTGGTCGGGCGCGGCGTGCCGTGGACCACGGCGCTGGGCGTGGTATTTCTTTCCGGCGTGCTCTTCTTGCTGCTCACTTTGACGCGAGTGCGCGAACAGATCGTGAACTCTATTCCGGCCTGCCTCAAGCACTCGACCGCGGCGGGCATCGGGCTGTTCATTGCCTTCGTCGGCCTGAAGAACGCCAAGCTGGTGGTGGCGCAGCCAGAGACTTTGGTGACACTGGGCAGCTTTTCCGATCGCCAGGTGCAATTGACCACCCTTGGGCTGGTGCTCACCGCCGTGCTCATGGCGCGGCGCGTTGGCGGCGCGATTCTGCTGGGCATTTTCGCAACCACGCTCGCCGGAATCGTCTGCGGGCTCGGCCAGTGGCCGCAGCACGTGGTGGCGTGGCCGCATCCTTCGAGCACGCTGCTGAAATTGGATCTGGCCGCCGCCGCCCACCTCGGCTTGGCGGAACTTGTGTTCGCGTTCTTCTTCGTGGACCTGTTCGACAATGTCGGCACGCTGGTGGGCGTGTGCGAGCAGGGCGGGTTTATGAAAGACGGCACACTGCCGCGCGCCGGGCGAGCCCTGATGGCGGACGCGGTCGGCACCATCTTCGGCGCGGCGACGGGAACCTCGACGGTGACGAGCTACATTGAAAGCGCGGCGGGCGTCGCGGCCGGCGCGCGCACGGGGCTGGGCAATCTGCTGATCGCGGCCCTCTTTCTCGCGGCGCTATTCTTCTCGCCGCTGGTCGCCGCCATTCCCGGCTACGCCACGGCGCCGGTGTTGATACTGGTGGGAGCGATCATGTGCCAAAGCGTGGCACGCGTCGAGTGGGAGGATTTCACTGAAGCTTTCCCCGCCTTCCTCACTATTCTCGCCACGCCGCTCACCTTCAGCGTGGCCACCGGATTGAGCCTCGGGCTGATCGGCTACACGCTGGTGAAGCTCGGTGCCGGCCGCCACCGCGAGATCAGTCCGCTCATCTGGATTCTGACCGCGCTGTTCTTGATTCGCTATGCGTATCTGGCAGTGAGATGAGGTGGCGCACGATTTTGGAATATGAAAATCTCAACCCTCTATGAAAAATGGAAGTGGTGGGGCAAAATGCCACACTTTTCCCAAAATCGCAAATTTCTGCAAATTTATTTTTTGCGCAACCCTATTATTTGCGTTAGTTAGAAAAATTAGTTTCAAAAGTTTCAAAAGTTTCAATAGTTACATCGGCCGGGCGAAAATTGACTGTGATAATCATTACATTAATACATTGATAGTATATTTCGGGCAGAAACCCTCCTCCCGCAACTGGCGCTCCTGCCAGCCCATTTCAGTCATGGAAGGCTGGCGCCCCTGCTGTTGGCTGGCCGTCATCCACTCGACCGCCTCTTCGCGGTGCCCAAAGGAAGTTCTCACCGCCGCCACCACGAGACCGCACACGGTCACGCACCCCGCTCAGGCGGTGCCCAAAGGAAGTTCTCGCCGCCACCACCCCGAGACCGCTCACGGTCACGCACCGCGCTCATAGCGATTGACCACGACTGGTGCCTGCCCGGCGATGCACCCCAAGAAGAGCAGTTGTGATTGTTCAGAACATCCCCAACCGCCCCCACCCGCACGAAGTTCCGCCGCAGGCTTTGTTGTGATGTCAGGTCATTGTGAGATGCCGCTCGCTGACGATGTCGCTTAGTGCCGTTCCAACTTATTAGACCTATGTTCAACACGTACGTTCTGTCCCGCCCCATAATCGGGACGGCCCCGAGAAGCTAGGTCGAAATAGTTGGAACGGCACTAGGGGATTCATGGTTTCGCCAGCCTGGTTGACTCCGAACGCAGTGGTGACAGGCGCGAGGCAGCAGGCATTTCTGCCCGAGATTGTCCCAATGTCTCGGTTCATCGCAGTCGAATGCAGAAAGCACGAGAGCCGCTCGCGGCGCGGCGCGCCAGCTATGACGAAAGCCGAAACTCGAAATTGGAAAATGGAAATTCGAAACTGGAAATTCGAAATTCGGCTAAACACGGAAACTCGAAAATGGAAATTCGAAACTCGGCACCAAACACCGAAACTCGAATCCCAACAGCGGGGGAAGGTGTCTCGCCGCATGCCGCATTCCACCTACCGCCTACGGGCCTTGCAATGAAAGCCTACGTTCTGGATGCCAGCGCCCTCATGACGTTTTTCGAGGACCGTCCGGGGGCCGACAAGGTCGAAGAACTGCTGGCCAAGGCGGCGGAGGCCAAGCGCCCACTCGCGATGTCGGTGGTCAACTAGTGCCGTTCCAACTTAATTCGGCAATCTACTCCACCTGTATCTCGCTGACCAGGCTTGCGCCCTGGATGACCCGTTTTAGCGGAGAAGAGTTGGAACGGCACTGGGGCGAGGTTCGTTACTCAGTCTGGCGCGCGGTTTCCTAATCGCTACCAAGGTTCCATGAAATGAAAAGGGTCCTTCGCGTCGTCTATCCTGACTCAAATGAAAATGATCCTTCGCGGAGTTTACCCCCTCGGCAGGCTCGGCGCAGGCTCTGAGCGACAGAGCGAGATTCCTCGGCCGCTGTCGCGGCCTCGGAATGACAGCAAACGAGATCAGGATGAGAAACAAGGGGCAAATGAAAAGGCTTCTTCGCGTAGTTTACCCCTTGGCAGGCTCGGGGCGGGCTCTGAGCGACAGGGCGAGATTCCTCGGCCGCCGTCGCGGCCTCGGAATGACAGCGAACGGGATCGGCATGACAAACAAAGCCAATGAAAAGGGTGCTTCGCGGGGTCTACCT
>Ga0208192_1000566_pt1 | contig 28842 bp, 20 predicted proteins | sample June2015DPH_13_1_2_FD_184711 | JGI IMG/M metagenome (GOLD analysis project Ga0208192, IMG submission 184711) | Peatland microbial communities from SPRUCE experiment site at the Marcell Experimental Forest, Minnesota, USA - June2015DPH_13_150... | ecosystem: Environmental > Terrestrial > Soil >... | reverse complement strand
CTGAGGCGAGAAGCCGCGCAAAATCCCGGACGCGGCCGAGGTCTTCCACCACACGACCGTTCTCGAAGAAAATCGACCGGCCGCCGTAGCCGCGCTCGATGGTGCCATCGAGGTTGTCCCATTGATTGACCCATCGCAACGGCGCTTGCGGCTCCGATGATTCGTCAAGCGCCGACACAGACTGTCGCAACGCGATTCTTCGCAACACGGTGAATGTTCCGTAAAGCACGCCGCGATCATTGGCCGCTGTGATCACCAGCAACGTGTGTCCGCGTGAGCGCGCCGTCTTGAGTTGATAACCGTCCGGCTTCAAGTCGGCCCGCAGGCCCACCTCGGGCAGCGCCGCGCGCACTCGATCGACTTTGCCAAGAACGATGGCGCTCCGGTTCGGGAGGGTGGTGCTGACGTGCAGCGAACGCCCAAGCATGCTGTGCACGCCGCGAATCATTTCCTCTTGCGCGGCTTTGACCACGGCCGAATCACCCAGTGCCACCACAACCGCTGGCAGAGAATCGAACTGCTGGCGCGAGACGGCATCCTCAATCCGCGGATAGCGGAGCCACGCCTCGTAACCGTCCTCGCCGCGCAGAGAGACTGCGGCCAGCAAGGCGGCGACCAGAAGGAGGGCTGCGCAGCGGCGCGGGCCGCAGGCTTTTGTGCTGGCTCGGTTCAACGCGATCAGCTCGGGCGAGCTGCATTTAAGCTCAAAGCACATTTCTCTCTCGCCTTGCGGGATCAGCATGACGTCGCTCTCCTTCGGGATAACATCTGCTTCAGCAAGACCTACAACCTGCCTCCCGTCCGAGCCGCAAGCCGGAATCTCCGGTGAACCGCATCGGCAAAGGCTTTCCACACGCGGAGATTGCCGGGATAATCCGGGAGCATCCTTTCGGGGTGAAACTGAAGTCCCACAATAAAATCAGCTTTGGGATCGTAGTACGCCTCGATGAGTCCATCCGGTGCATAGGCCATGGGCGTAAAGCGCGAGGCGAGCTCTCGGATGCCCTGGTGATGGTAGCTGTTCACCATGAGGTTTCGTCGTTTGTACCAGCGCTCGAGCGGGGTATTGGGGACGATGGTGACGGGATGGCGATAGGTGTCGTAGTGGTCGTAATCGATGTGAATGAGTTTTGACTTTTTCTCTTTTCGGACGTCGCCGTACAGCGTTCCCCCGCAGACCACGTTGACAAGTTCGGATCCCCGGCACATCACAAAGATGGGCAGGCGGTTTCCGAGAGCGTGGCGAATCAGCCGTATTTCAATTTCGTCCTTCAATGGATGCGTTTCCTCGAGGTAGCGCAAGTTGGCCTTTTCCGCTTTGTAACGCCTCGGATGAACGTCCGGTCCCTCGACCAGCAGCAAGGCCGCCATGTTTTCCTTGTATTGATTGAGGCAAGCGAGGGTGCCTTCGACCACCGGGACCATGAGCGGCAGTAATCCGAAACGGACAAGAAGCTCGAGATGGAATTCGCCGGTGAAGTCGACGTATTTGTTCTTGCGGATCCATCGGCGAGTCACGGTGAGAACAACAGGGCGTTTCATCGCGTCAGCTTTTTCAGCGCCTCGACCAGGCGAGCGTCCTTTTCCCGTCCCTGTGAAGCAACGCGAATGTGCAGGTTGTCGATGCCGACTTTGTTCGAGCAGTCGCGGACGTACATTTGATGTTCTTCAAGCAGGCGCGCTTGAACTTCCGCCGCCGTCATGCCGTTCATGATTTTAATCAGCACGAAATTCGCCCCGGTGGGATAAGGGTGAATGCCGGGCACCGACTTCAGCGCTTCGTAAAGGCAGCGCACATCGGCGATCAGGCGCTTTCGAGCCTGGTGATAAGCGGCGTCGGTCGAGGGCAAGAGTGACAAAAAGTATTCTCCCAGAGTATTCACGTTCCAAGTCGGAATGAACCGGCGCAATCGGTTGAGCAGGTAAAGATTTTCGCTGTAGCAATACCCAAGGCGCAATCCCGGCACGCCGCAGTGTTTGCTCATGCTGCGGACAATCAGAAGGTTGGAAAACTGGTCGGCACACGGCAATAGACTGGGAATCGATTCGCCCGAGAAATCGATGAAAGACTCGTCCACAATGACCAGCTCCACGTCTTTCGTGCGGCGAAGAAACTCGGCCATCTCATCGAGCGGAATCAGTTGGCCGGTCGGGTTGCCCGGATTGATGACGAGAAGAACGTTCAGATGACGCTCGTGCACCCAACCCAGGTAGTCCTCCAGACGGAGTTGATAGTCATCTTCCGGTCTTAGGAAGTAGAGTTCAGCTTCGCGCTGGTCCTTGAGCTTTTCGATGTATTCCCCGAAGGTCGGCACGGGAATGGCAATGTGGTCAATCAAGGTTTCGTTGATGAAGGTGATGAGCTCGCTGGCGCCGTTGCCGATCACCAAGTGTTCCGGCTTGACGTGCAAGACCTCCGCCAGGTGTTTCTGGCTGATGAGCGGATTGCTGGAAGGGTAAGACTTGATCAGCGTGGGCAGCTTGTCCTGCAAATCCCTGAGCATCTCCGGCGTCGGGTAGTAGGGATTGGCGATGAAACAAAAATCGATGATCTCCCTGGCCTTCTCGTAGCCCACCAGATCCACGAGCGCCGGCGAATGCGACGTCTCATAAAAGAGATGCCGCTTCAGCTCCGCCTCATGCGTCTCGGGAATCAATACCTTCACGCCTGCCATTTTGCAGCATCCTGACGGGCGTTCACAAGCTCTCTCTGTTTGACGCGCCTCGAAGCGGAGGGGAATCAGACTCGGCGTGAGAGGTTAAAGTGGGGATGAGCCACTGCTTCTTTATTATTCTTCACGCCACGGCGAGAGTCTTCCCGGTCCGGGCGAGGCCGAATTCCAGCCCTCTTTCGAAGGCGGCCAGGTTCAGCGATTCTGTCCCAGGCGGGACCGACTCGCGCACCGCTTGGCGTGCCGCTTCGGAACTCACGATGCCGGTGACGGCGGCGGTGAATCCTACCATGACTACGTTCAAAACCAGTTTGCGGCCAAGCTCCTCGGCCAAGCGCGTGGCGGGAATGTGGAAGGCTACCGTTTCCTCGGTGATGTGAGTGGGATTCACCAATTCTTCTTCATAAATCAGCGTGCCATGGGGCTTGAGTCCGGGCGCGAAGCGCGTGTAGGCTTCCTGCGACATCACCACCAGAATGTCGGGGTGAGTGAGATAAGGATAGAGAATCGGCTCGGGCGAAACGATCAGTTGCACGCTGCAAGCGCTGCCGCGCGCTTCCGGCCCGAAGCTCTGGGTGAGAGTCACATGCTTGTCGTCGTAGATCGACGCCGCCCTGCCGATAATCATGCCCGCCAGGATCACGCCCTGGCCGCCAAAACCGGCAATGCGGATTTCTGTGACGGCGGTCTCTGACCGCCGATTTGTAACACTGGTTTCCGGCGACCGAACGCTTTCCATCATTGGCCTCCTGCGAGTGCAGCGGCGGTCTCTGCCCGCCGAGCCGCTTCTCCCGCGGGCGAGCTCCGGCCGGCCAATCCTTGCTGCAATTGCACGTCCATCGCCTGATTCAGCGTGGGCCGGTTGGTATCCACAAACTTGCCCACCACGATTTCGCCTTTGAGATCGAGCTCCAGCTCCTTGGTGTTGGCGCCGTTCTTGACCACACTCTTCTGTTTGTAATACCTCATCGCGTCGAGCCCATCGCCCAGGCGGTTGCGGCGCTGGTAGAGGGTGGGACAGGGCGCGATGATCTCGAGAAAACAAAAGCCCTGCTTGTTGAACATTTCCGCCATGGAGTGCGCGATAAAGCGAACATGGTAAGCCGTCCAGCGGGCCACGTAAACAGCACCCGAGGATTCCGCGAGATAGGGCAGGTTGAAGGGGCGCTCGAAGCAACCGTAAGGCGACGTGGTGGCTACCGCCCCAATGGGAGTGGTCGGCGCCACCTGGCCGCCGGTCATTCCATAAATGAAATTATTAACACAGATGACCTTCAGGTCAATATTACGACGAGCGGCGTGGATGAAATGGTTGCCGCCGATGGCGATCAGATCGCCGTCACCGCTATAGACCACCACCGTGAGCTCGGGGTTCGCCAGCTTCAGGCCGGTGGCGAAGGGGATGGCGCGGCCGTGCGTGGTGTGAAAAGAATCCAGGCGCACGTAGCCCGCCACCCGGCCCGTGCACCCGATGCCGGAGACAATCGCCACCTTGTCCAGCGGCGCTTTCGACTCCACCAGCGCGCGCGCAAAGCAATTCACCGTGGTGCCGATGCCGCAGCCCGGGCACCAGATGTGCGGCATGCGGTCGGTGCGGAGAAAAGGCTCGACCGGATTGCGAGGCTGAGCTACTGTGGCTGGCTGGTTCATTTCTCACCTACGCTCTCGGGGCATGTCGACGGCGGCGAAGGCGCGACCGGAAAGCAATGCGAAATTAAAAATTAGAAATGCTGGCCGAAGATTCATCCACTCTTCCATGTTTAATTTTTACTTTTTAATTTTGCCTTTCGCGGCTATTGTGCCGCCTCCCGAATCGCTTTCAAAATATCCTCCGGATCGTGCACCGTTCCTCCGCCGTGCGGCACCAGCATCGTGCACTCTCGTTCCGCCGCACAGCGTTCGACCTCGTAAAAGATCTGGCCGTAGTTCATCTCGGCCACCACAAATCCTTTGACATGCCGGGCAAACTCTCGAATGCGCTTTTCCGGAAACGGCCAGACCACGATGGGCCGGTGCAGTCCGGCGCGAATCCCTTCCGCGCGCGCCATCGCGATGGCCTTGAGCGCGACTCGTGACGTGATGCCGTAAGCCACCACGATGATTTCTGCGTCCTCCGTGTGCCGCTCTTCGTAGCGCACGATTTGCGAAGCATGGCGGCGGATTTTGTCCACCAGCCGATGCACGAGTTTTTCCTGCGCGTGCCACTCCATGGCCGGGTAGCCCTGCTCATCGTGGGTCAGGCCGGTCACGTGGATGCGGTAGCCTTCGCCCGCCTTCACCATATCCGGGATGCCATCGGAAGTCGGCTGAAACGGCCGATATTCCTGCGGCCCGAGCGGCGTGTAGCGGCGCGCCGTGATCTCGATTTGATCCGCCGGAGGGATCACCACTTTTTCGGTCATGTGCCCCACGCACTCGTCCATCATGAACATCACCGGTGTGCGGAATTGCTCGGACAGGTTGAAGGCGTCGATCATCAAGTCGAAAGACTCCTGCGGCGAGTTGGGGCAGAGGGCGATGACTTCATAGTCCCCGTGCGAGCCCCAGCGCGCCTGCATCATGTCGCCTTGGCCGGGCAGCGTGGGCAGGCCGGTCGAGGGGCCGCCGCGCTGCACGTCAACGAACACGCAAGGTGTCTCGGTCATGGCCGCGTAACCAATGTGCTCCATCATCAGCGAGAATCCCGGCCCGGAGGTCACCGTAAATGCCTTGGCGCCGCCCCAAGTGGCCCCTTGAATGGCAATCGAGGAGGCGAGCTCGTCTTCCATCTGGAGAAAGACCCCGCCCACTTTGGGGATGCGCGCGGCAAAGCGCTCCACCACTTCGGTCGAGGGCGTGATGGGGTAGCCGGCGGAGAAATTGGCGCCCGCCGCCAGCGCGCCTTCACAACACGCCTGGTCGCCGTCCAGAAAGTGAGTGCCCGTCATCACGCCTTTGGGGTCGGCCTTCACGTCTTCCCTCCTTTTTGAGCTTGAAGGGCGGCCGTCAAGCGCACGCCGAAGATGGCGAAGTCGGGACAGTAGAGACCACACAGGTCGCAGCCGGTGCAGCCCTCATCTTTGATCAGTTCGGGCGGGTGATAACCGTGCTCGTTGTAGAAGGCCGCGAAGGCCAGGACTTTCGGCGGACAGAACTCGATGCAAAAGCCGCAGCCCTTGCAGCGATTCCGATCGATGTACACCACGCCGCGAGCCTTGCGGCTTGTGGGCGCGGTCGCAGTTTCCTCGGGCATCAGTGTCCTCGACTCAAGCCTACCAACCGCCCTTTTCCTCGGCAGTGACTTCCGTCACGCGGCTGCGTGACGCCAAACACAGGGCCTCTGGAAATCGGAAATTGGAAATTGGAAAATGGAAACCGGGCCCGCATTGGGGATGCCAGCTTCGAATTCCCATCCTCATGCCAATCGGGAGTAGTGGCAGTATCCGCACAATGTATCGCGCTCATTCTAAACAACATTCCGGCTTTGTTCGAGTTTCGATTTTCCAGTTTCCAATTTCCATTCACCAGTTTCCGCCCCTGCCAATCGGGAGTAGTGAGGCTGCTCCATTCATTTTTTGCGAAAATCGGCCCTTTTTTCGCCGCAACCCATTGCAAATAAATAATTTAACCTCAATGGGTTCGCTCTTGTCCGAAGAGGCATATCTTTCACAATCCAAAAGACTTAACCTCAATGGGTTCGGTTGGGTTCGCTTTTTGCTATTTGTTACCGGTTGGCCTTGAAGTCTCTTGCGGTTTCCCATCCTTCTAACGCAGCTCACGACGGCCTTCGTTCCTGCCCAGAACAATTTACAACACAGTTCGACATAACATGTCAAGTGATTTTTACGGATGGCAATGTCCTAATTTGGTTGCGCCGTTCGGAATAACGCCATTCCCGGGAATCTGTCGCCCTGAGCCCAACGAACGGATCGGCAATGACTCAGCTCACTCCAAGATTTACGGTGTTATGGCGGATGACCGGGGGCACGACGTGGCGTGCCCCCGCCCTACAGTAAACCCGTCCGCCAAGCGGGCCCGAGAGGTTTCCCGATCAGCTCACCCCCAGGTTAATGGTCGCGCCTCGAATGACGGTCGTGGCCCCGCTCAGTGTGCCGTAGACGGTGATGGTGTAGTTGCCGGCGGGTGTTCCCGTTCCCGGCGCGGGCGAGATGAGGTTCGTGATATAAGACTCACAGCCGGTGGTCAGCGACACAGCCAGCAAGGCTGCCAGCATGACTGCGGCGGCGCGCCGTCGCAACCCGCCAGTTTCCAGTTTCCAGTTTCCAGTTTCCCGCGCTGCGACGAGCAGCAGTAACAAGCTCAGTAGCCCGACGAGCAACGTGGGCATCGCACCGGGAGGAATTCTGCGAAACGCTCCCGGCGGCACTTTGCTGCTGCGGGCGGTGGTGGTAATGGTCAAGGTCGATGTGGCGTTCGCGGTGCCATTCAGCGACACGGCCGAAGGCGAGAAGACGCAAGTAGCGGCGGCTGGCAGCCCGGCGGGACAACTCAGGAGAACAGCTTTGTTGAAGCCATTCGACGGCGTTACCGTGACTGTATACGTCGCAGAACTGCCTGCTGCAACGTTGACCACGCTTGGAGTGGCAGCGACCGTGAAGTCCGAAAAGACTATTGTGAGGTTAAGAGTCGCCGTCTGATTCGGGCTGGTGGTCGTCTCCGTCCCGGTGACGGTGAAGGGGAACGGATTTGAGGTGCCGGATGCCGAAAGCCCGGTCACCGTCAGGGTGCTGGTGCCATTGTTGCAGCAGTAGATGGGGTTGGGATTAAACGAGCACGTCCCGGTGCTACATGCAAGCGTGATCGTGTCGTTGTACAGATTGCTCGGTCCGATGCTCCCAATAGTGAACGTCGTGCTGTCCGTGCCGATGGTGAGGAGTTGCTGGTACTGCGGCACGGTGAGCGAGAAACCCGAGACGCCTATCCCGGTTAAGGGAACCGATTGCGGGCTGCCCGCGAAGTCACCGGCAAAGCTGAGCGTTCCGCTCCGAGTGCCGGTGGTGCTCGGCGTGAAGGTGACGGCGATCGTGCAGAAGCCGTTCTCTGGGATGGACGCCGGGCAGTTGTTGGTTTCGGCATAATCGCTGGAGGGTGACGCCGAGATACCGTTTGGGCTGGTGATGGTCAAAACGGTCGTGCCGGTGTTGGTGAGTGTGACCGTCTGCACCGCGCTGGACGAGCCCACGCTGACGTCCCCGAAATCAAGGCTGGCAGGGCTAAGAGTGATCGAGGTGGTTGGGGGCACGCCCGTCCCGTCAACAGCAACCGTCTGGGGGCTGGAGCCGGAATTGTCGGTAATCGTGATGTCGGCTGTCTCGTGGTTCGTAGTTTGCGGTGTGAAAGTCACCACGATAGTGCATGCGGCGCCCGGGGCGACCGTTCCCGCTGCCACGCAATTGCTGCCAATGGTATTGAAATCCGGGTTCGTCGACGTCACCGAGGTGATCGAGAGGTTTTGGTTCCCGACGTTGGCCAGCGTAACAATCTGGCTGTCGGGGACAGGAGGGCTCCCTGCGGTGTCCGTTCCCTCCGTGATGTTCCCAAAATGAACGGTCTGTGGCGTGAGGCCTACCACCGGCCCACTGCCAGTCGTACTTATGCTGGCAACAAACGCATTACTCAGGCCGGCCGTATTGCCGAGTAGGCCCTGGTATGTGGGATAGACCGTCGGAAAGTTCGTGGAAGCAGTGCTGCCGGTCACGTAGGCGTTGCCGCTCAAATCAACCGCGATCCCATTTCCGACGTCCGCCGCGCTGCCGCCGAGGTAAGTCGAGAAGAGAAGCGACGCGAACTGCGGATTCAGCTCCGTCACAAAAGCATATGGGCAAGGCAGAGTGTTTGGGCATTTTTGTTTACTAGAGGAGTAAACCTGGATGGGAGGCCCGGCCGTGGGGAAGTCCGCCGATTCAGTGGAGCCCGTTACCCAGGCATCGCCCGAGCTGTCCACCGCGATGGCGTTGCCTTGATCGGCACCCGTGCCGCCCAGATACGTAGAGTAGATCAGTTTGCTGCCATCGGGGCTAATTTTGGACACGAAGGCATCGCTGCCGTCTGTAGTTCCGTTAACATTGGTAAGCTGGAACGCGCCGGAGGTGACCGGAAAATCGCTTGAACTTGTGCTGCCTGTTATATAGATGTTTGTTGTAGAGTCGATGGCGATGGCCAAGGCTTGGTCCGTCCCTTTTCCACCCAAATAGGTCGAAAAAGCCAGCGCCTGCCCCCCCGGCTTGAACTTCGTGACGAATGCATTCGAGGTACTTGTACTATGATTCGTGGCCTGGATCACTGGGGAAGAGGTCGGGAATTTGGTCGAAAAGGTGAAGCCGGTGACGTACGCGCTTCCTGTGGCGTCCGCCGCAATCCCCTGGCCCGAATCGTTTTTCTCGCCTCCCAGGTACGTGGAATAGAGCAGCTCCGTGCCGATTGGGTTGACTTCCGTCACGAAAGCATTGGCACTGCCGGCTAGCGCGGGCTGGAGGGGGTAGAGGGTAGGAAAGTTGTTTGATGAAGCGGATCCTGTCACGTAAGCGTCGCCCTGAGGATCCAGGGCGATGGCGAATCCGTAGTCGGCGCTGCTTCCGCCGAGATAGGTCGAATAACCCCCCGAGGTCAGCGTGCCCGCCGAGCTGAACTTGGTCACGAACGCGTTGCTTGTCCCAGCCGCGTTAGTGGTCACGCCGCCGTAGGACGTCTGGAACGCCGGAGTTGTGCTGGTGGCGGGGGGAAAAACGGGGAAGTCCGCTGATGTCGTCGATCCCACCACATAGAAATTTTCATTAACGTCCACCGCGATGCCATTGGCTCGGTCGAACCCCGAGCCGCCCAGGTAGGTTGAAAAGGCAAGCGTGAGCGAAGTGCCGGACGTGGTCGAATACACCAGCTTGCTCACGAACGCGGCGGTGGTACCCGTTTTGCTGGATTGGTACACAGGAGAGCCGGCAGTTGGAAAATTCGTCGAGGTCGTGACGCCGGCAATGTAGGTGTTGGGCGGGCTAGCGCTGTCGATCGCGATCGTATAACCCACATCGCTCTGGTTTCCCCCCACGTAGGTCGAATAGAGCAGTATCGGATCAATGATGAGCCTCTTTGTGCGGTCGTAGGCGCCCACCTTGAAGCCAACGCGGTTTTCGGCGAGAAGGACGAAAGTCGAATCCACAGATTTCACAGATTTATCAGATTGATAGGCCACCGGCTTTCGGAGCACGAACTCGCCGCCGCCAAGCGCGATCACCAGATCGCCTTGCGAGTCAATTTTGACTTTTGACTTTTGACTTTTGACTTTCCCCTCTCCCAGATCATCGATGGCAAGCTGGATGACGCGCGGGTCGGCGCCCGGGGCCACCACAAAGTCATACTCCAGCCGCCCTTGCGTCCCGTAATAACGAACATCGACGCCGCGATAGACCTGATCGAACCCCACTTTTCGATAGGTCGGAACACCGGTGAGCCAGCGGCTCGGATCGTTGCCGATGTAGTAATTGCTGACGCCCGGGAGTTTCTCAACATTCACCGCCACAGCGCCCGGATTTGCGCCGACGAGTTTCATCCGAACAATGGCGTCCCTTGTCCCTTGTCCTTTGTCCTTCGCCGCAGCCAGGTGACCAGCGCCGAGCGGGATGGCTCTGTCATTCCCGCGCAAGCGGGAATCCACTCTTTTTTCTGGATCCCCGCTTTCGCGGGGATGACGTGCTGCTGACCCCTGACTCCTGACTCCTGACTCCTGCACTGCAAGCACCGCCTCATCGGGCCTGAGCGCCAGCGTGTAGCGGGGCGCGCGCGCCACGAATCGGTCGCTTTTCGCAGCCTGCCCCTGGTTCGGCTCAAAGCTGAGGGGCAGGGCGGCATAGGCCTTCAGCACGCGAGCGCGTGCGGCTTGCTCGTTTCGGCTCGGAGCGCTTTGCTTCGCGACAGGGCGCGCCGAAGGACTGAGCAAGCCAAGTAAGAACAGAATCACCGACAGGATCACACTTGCCATCGCCACTCCTTGGATTGGAAAGTCGAAATTCGAAACTGGAAATTAGAAAATCGAAATTGGAAATTGCGAGCTCAAACAGGTAATTCGAAGCGCAAGCGCCTAGCCGAGTCTCGACTTTCGAGTTTGGAGTTTCTGTTTCATCCAGTTTCCAATTTCCAATTTCCAATTTCCAGTTTCCAGTTTCCAGTTTCCCTATCCGATTTTCGAATTTCGAATTTCGATTTTCGTCTTCGTCAAAAGTAAATCTTCAACGCAAACTGAATCTGGCGCGGATCGTAAGGGTTGTCGCGCGTTGCGCCAATCAGCCCGAAATTCGTCGGATCGTCGTAATTCAAGACCGAGGGCGCGGCAAAGTTCGGGTGATTCGTCACATTGTAAGACTCGACTCGGAATTGAATACGAGTCTTCTCCGACAACCGAACGTCTTTGTGCAACGCCAAATCGAGCCGTCTAATTCCGGGACTCACTGCTTGCGCCGGCGCTCCTCCCAGCGGCGTGAAATCGGCTGTGCCGGAGGAGTTGAGTTGGCCGGTCGAGGTGGCCGCGATGGGGTCCAAGAATGCTGACGGACTCCAAAACTGGTTCACGCCTTGTGTCCCCGGGCTGCCGACCAATAACGCATAGCAACCCTCGCCTGCCGCAGTGGTGATGGTGCAAGGAATGGTCACCGGCGGGCCGCTCTCCGCGGTGAAGATCCAGTGCAGGCTCCAATCACTCAGCACCTTGGAGATAATGCCCCCGCCGGAGAAGAAGCGCTTCCCTTTTCCGGCCGGAAGGTCGTAGCCGCCGCTAATGTGCAAGGCGCGCCGGACATCAAAGTTCGCCCAGCCGTAGTCCTGATGGATGCCAAAGCCTGAAATGTACGGGGCACGGTAGGGCTGCTCGCCGCCCGGGAATATCAAGTCGCGAGCGTCGGTGCGGGTGTCGGAGTAAGTGAAATTGGCGAGCAAGCTCAGCCCGTGGATCATCTTCTGGGAATAAGTGATCGCTCCCGAATGATAATAGCTGCTCCCCTCGGTTTGGAGGAAACTGGATCCGTAGGCAAAAGTGGGATAGGGCGCAAACGATTGAGCTGTTTCGCCCGGCCGTAGGATCTCAGTGGGCAAATTCCAACCCGGATTCACCGGCAGGTGCCGGCCCAACGAACCGGCATAAGCGATCTCCACAGCGCTATTGGCGCCGACCTGGTAGGAGGCAGCGACGCGCGCCGCTAGGGTAGACGGATCTTTGTAAGAGGTCTGGTAGCTCCGAAGCACCATGCTGTTGGGATCGGCGTTTGCAGGTTGCAAGGTCACTCCCACCAGGCCCTGCTCGATGGTGGCATAAGAGCTGGAGTAAGGATAAACGATGGGCGAAGCATCGTTGGGGCTGTTGAATGCGTAGTTGAGTTGGAACGGATAATTTCCCCCCAGGTTCGCCAAGATCCCTTCGTTCTGGAGGCCACCGTAATAGAGTCCCCCGCCGCCTCGGATCACCAGCTTGGGGGTCATTTGGTAAGCCCAACCCAGCCGGGGCCCGAGGTTCATCTTGGAAACTGTCTCGAATTGCCCTCGATGAGCGTAGACGAGCTTAATCTGTTCGTTCGAGAGTGCGTTGGTAAATGCTGTGGACAAGGCGAATGGCTCCGCCGGCGTTTGCCCTTGAGTTGTTATTAATTCTGCTTGGATAGGGATTTCATACTCCGCAGTGCCCATCGGACCCGGAACAAATTGTGCCTCGGCGCCGAAACCCTCCCACATTGGCCCCACCCAGTCCCAGCGAACGCCGAGATTCACCGTTAACTTGTGATCCACTCTCCAGTCATCGTTGAAGTAACCAGCGAGGTAGTACCGGCGATCGTCGATATTCGAGATGTTCGAGGCCAGCACCTGGTTCGGCCCGCCCACATAGTTCACGCCGTTGGGCACGGTCGTGATGGCGGGCGTTAAGGCGAACTGGGCGGCGCCGGTCGTCGCATCCAATATGTTCGGAATGGACGTGAAATTTCCATTGAACGTGAACTGGCCGCGCGAATACGGAGGCTCGGTGGTTGCGGCCCTGAGATACCGCGCCTCGCCCCCGAAGTGCCAAATCTGCGCTCCCACGACTTTGGAAACGTTATCCACGATCTGAATCGTGGAGTCGTAATCGTCGGCGTAAAGAAACGGACTGCTCCCCAAGGGCGAGAAGATCCCAACATCGATCGTGGGCAGCCCACCATTTCCCGGCACCTGGGGAATCGCCGCGATTCCGTACTGATTCGGAATATTGTTGAGGTCGCTGGCAAAGGGCTGCACCCGCGCCGCGTGGATGTGGCTGTAACCGATGCGAAAGTCGTTCACTGTATTCGCCGAAAAGACGTGCGACTCGTTCAACACCGCATTAAACGATCTCGACACTTGAGTGTATCCGCCGCCATCCGCGACTCCGTTTCCGCCGCCACCCGTGGTGAAGGGGCCGTCCTGCCTGATGGGAGCGTCATAGTAGCTGACGCGGACGAACGACTGGTCACGCGGGCCAAGGGAATGGTCCAATCGAACGTCATACGAATTCTCGTTCTGGCTGCGGTAGGCGTTCGTCGTGTAATTGTCGTAGATGCCGAGGCGAGTCGGCGCCGGATAGAGGCCAAGCAGCGCGGCCGCGGTCGCGTCCACGCGGGTTCCCGGAAGAATGTTGCCGGGGAAAGGGTCTCGGACGTAGCCGGTGCCAGTCGCAACGTTGTGGGTTACGGGATCGGTGCCACCCTCAATCACCAGGCGGGTGGTGGCGGGATCCAGGATGGTGCCGCAGCTTATGGTGCGCCCCACCAAGTCGGGTCCGCGCGTGCAGTTCGGCTGGGCGGTGGTCAAGTCGGAATAATCAGTGAATCCGCTCGATCGCTCTGCCAAGGTCGGCACGGTTGTGGTCTCGGGAACTCCCAGGTGCATTCGCGTGCCTTGATAATCGGCGAAGAAGAAGGTCTTGGTCTGCCCTTTGGAGTACTTCGGAATCACCAGGGGGCCGCCGAGGGCGACTCCAAATTGGTTCTTGCGCAGCGGTGCCACGTTAACGTTACTCGCGTTATCGAAGAAGTCCGCGGCATTGAAGAGGTCGTTTCCGTAGTAGTCCCACAAACTCCCGTGAACCTTACTGCCTCCGGAACGGATGTTGGTGTTCAGAACCGCGCCCGCCGATCCTCCGACTGCTGCGTTATAGTCCCCACTCTGGACGCGAAATTCGGCCACCGCGTCTTCCGAGGGGAGCACCGCATAAGGAGCGCCGGTGAGGAAATCCACTGAACGGACGTTGTTGTCCACGCCGTCCAGAAGGTAGTTGTTCTGGGAAAAACCGACACCATTAGCGATAAAGGCGCCGTTCGTTTCCAGGCCGTGATTGGTCTGCTGCGGCCGGGTGACGTCCGCTAGGACTTGTGCCAAAACCGAGTAATCCCGGAGAAACAGCGGCAGGGCCGTCACCTGACCTGAGGACATCATCCCGTAAGCGTAGAAATTCCGAGCGGCGGGGGGCGGCGCCGAAGGGACTGAAGAACTTGTTTCGCCTTCCGGCTTCTCCCCATGCAGAGCGAAGCTGGCATAAACATTTTGCCCGATTCCAACCGACAGTCTCCCTAGGCTTTCAGGCACAAAGCCTTTCAGCCGGACCGTCAGTGTATAAGTGCCCGCTTGGACTGGGGTGAAGATGTAGGTGCCGTCACTTCGACTGTGGATGGAGCGTTCGAGCGCGGTGTCTTCATTCTTGAGAATGACCTCGGCGCCGGGCGCACCCTCGCCCGCCTCGTTCCTGACGATGCCGCGAACGGAGCCGGCGTCCACTTGCGCGTAAACGAGATGGCTGGCAAAAAGACCAGACAACATGACCGTAAATCCCACTTGTAGACACCACAGCCCTCTCTTCTTTACACGCATCAATCAGTCCTCCCTGTTCCTCATACAAAAACATTCTCATCCTGTAAGTGGTTCCGTTTTGTGATGTCAACCAATGTAGAATGGTTTCCTGCAACTTGTCAAATTTCCAAAGGATATTTCCCTCGAGGCGAGGCGGGAATTCCCAGCGCGGGCTTCCACCCCGAGTCCAGGAGAAGCCCAATAGTCCAATTTAAGCAGCGAGACCTCCGCCAGGCGAACTCGATCACTGCACGTTGACGGTGAGCGTCGCAGTATGTGAGATCGATGCGCCGTTAATCGTCGCTGTCCCAGTGACAGTCATGGAATAGACGCCCGGCAGAGTGCCAGGGTCGGTTGTTCCTCCACCGCCTCCGCCCCCACCCCCGCCGCCACAGCTCAAGGAGCCCGCGACGAACAGGGCAAGCAGAAGCCCCGCAACGACCAGACGTGGGCGACGCTTCAAAATGGGAACGATTAACAAGCAGAGACAAGCAAAGACAATTCCGCCATCACGGTTGAACCGGTTCAGGCGATTGCCGAGACTTCCAACAAGGTGCGGCCCGGTGGTAGTCACCGTCAGTAAAGCTGTGCTCACTTTCTGGTCTGTAAGCGCAACCGAAGCCGGCGATAAGCTACAACTTGACTCCGCCATGGTCGCGGGGACAGCGCAGGTGAGGGCGACTGTCACGCTGGTGCCTTGCGACGGAATCAGGTTTAGGGGCGCGGACCCAGACTGGCCCGGGGCCTCGATGACCACGTCGGTGATCTGAAAACCGAAATCAGAACCGGTGCCTGGGAAGACAGTGACGTACACCGAGTTGTTGCTCGCAGCAGACCAGTAGTTCGAATCACCTTGATACTCCGCAGTTATGGTCCCGCTTAGGGTGGGCGTGTACGTTCCGGACGCCTGCCCGGCCGAATTGCCCTGCGGGTCCGTGGTCGGTGTCACAGAGGAAATTAGGCTAGGACCGCCGCCGGACCAGACCACGCCTCCGGTTGGCGGCAGGTTCTTATTGGTTGTGTCGACAAAAGCCGTCAGCGTTAAGCTCCCGCCTTCGTCTACGATCTGTAGATTCGAAGACATCGTGACCACTGGGGCATACTTCGCCACGAAAGTTTGTACCGACGAGGTTGAGGAAGCATAATTCGCGTCGCCGCTGTATGTTGCGCTCACCGTGTGTTGGCCCAAAGTGGAAACCGAGGTCGAAAGCATAGCATCCAGCCCAGCTCCGAGACCGGTGATAGTTCCCGGCAACTGCGTTCCATCCAGAAGGAAAGTAACCGTCCCAGTGGGTAACGCACCGACTGTACCCTGCAGACTGACAAAGGCCATCACCGAAAAGCTAGCATTTACGGAGACCTGGCCCACGGGCTGGCCCACAGGCGGCACCGTGGTCTGCGTGGGCATCGGGGTGATCACCAACGACGCATTTCCCGTGCTCGCGTTGTAGCTGCCGTCGCCGCTGTAATTGGCTACGATGGGGTGCGTCCCGCCATTCAATTGGATCTTTTGGTCCTCGGTGTAGCCTTGACTATCCAAAGGGTAAGTGCCGGCGTCGAGCGGTGCTCCGTCAGCGGTCACAGCGACCTTCCCCGACGGACAGGCATATTGGAGCAGCGCCGCCTGCGGAGCGCAAAGGTTCCCGGACGCATTGGTGACGTCGATCCGCAACAGATAGTTAGATTCGTACGGTGCGCTTGTCGCATTAGAACTGATAAGATTTCCGTTCGCATCGAACGTGACAAGGCTGATCTTGGTCGCGCTGGACTCAGGACTCACGGTAACTTGCACGGGCGGGGTCGAATCGCTAGCTCCAAAAGTTCCGTCGCCCGCGTAATGCGCAGTCACGCCATAAGTCCCCCCGGGAAGAAAAACGGTCGTCCCGGAAGCCGAGCCGCCGCTGAGCGTGGTGAAATCGATGCCGAGATTCGCGTTGTTCGGCCCGCCGATTAGCGAGACGGAGCCGGTCGGAGTTCCGGAGGATGAAGTCACGCTAACGTTCACGTTCACCGGCTGGCCATGAGTCACCGCGAGCGGGCTCGTGGGCGGCGTCGTCGAAAGCGACAGTGTGGTTGTCGTTGGTGTAAAGCTGACCGAGCTCCACTGGTTTACCAAGTTCGCCGCATTCACCGAGCCAAGTCCGGTCGCGAGATCGTACCCTGCGGTCGTGGTCCAGGCGGGCGTGGTGGGATTGTTGGGGTCCACCAAGACTCCGTAGCCACTACCTGTATTGCTGCAATTGGGCGTCCCGCCCTGGCATGCCACGGAATTATTTCCTGTCACAGTATCATAGAAAATGCAGGAAGTTTTGCCGAGCGCCGTGGCGTCAGACGTGCAGCTCGCGCCGCTCTGGGCGGCCAAGGGATACAAGACATAATTAGCGTTTCCTTGGCGCTCGCTGGTTTTCTGAACCACCATCGCCATAATGCCAGCGAACGCCGGCGCAGAGAGCGAGGTTCCTCCGACGCCGAGGAACGCATTCAGGCTGCATGGCTGACCACCGGGCAACTGGTCAGACTCGCAGACGGCGTAGATACTGTTGCTGAGACTGTTGTAGGCGGCATACAGAGACACATCCGGCAGGTCACGCACACCGTCATTTGGCACCCCGGTCCCGCTCTGCCAGGCTGGCTTGGTGTAGCCGGAAACGCAACCGCCGCCGCTTGTCACTTGGGAACAACTGCTGGGGCCGCCGCTGCCGGCAGTCAGGTCCTGTATGGTGTAAGTGACGGTGCCGCTGTTGCAGCCCGTCAGTCCCGTACGCGCACAGGAGTTGTTCCACGTCGTCTCAGGAATGTAAGATTTGGCTGAAGACTCCGTCGAGGGATTATTAGTCGAATTCCAGTAGGTGGGCTGACTGCTGACATCATCAAAATCCGTGCCGCCGACAGCAATGTTGAAAGGCGTTGATGCCGTCCCGCTGACGCTCAAGCCGTGCGTTGCCTGAAATGTGTTGGACCCAAGTGCGCGCGCATAGTCGCAAACGTCGGAGCCGGTGTCACCAGCGGCAATGACGATAGTGATGCCCTGCGCAGCCCCCTGCTGCCACAAAGAATTATAGAAAGCGTTGCCGGTTGCGCCCAAGTCAGACTCGCAGGAGCCATAGCTCTCGCTCATCACCGGCGCGATGTTGTTGTCGATGATATAGAGCGCGGAAAGATCGATGCCTGCGGTCGTCTCGGTGGTTTCAGAGACCACCAGGTCTATCGTCGCGCCCTTGGCCACGGCGCCAGCCCACTGAGTGTCAGCGTCGGCCTCGCCCTCATCGAACCGAATACCTGGATCAGGACCATTCAGAATGATTTGGGGGGCCTTCGCCGGCAGGTTCCACATGCTGCGAAAACTCGCTGCGTCGGAAGCGTTGATATTCGATTCTCCGACGATGGCAATCGTCTGTCCGGTGCCATCGAATCCCGCTTGCCAGAGCGGCAGCACGTTGTAAATGGTCGCAAAGTCCGTCGGGCCCAGCGCATAGTAGATTGTGCCGTTGGATGTGACTGTGTACAGAGGCTCCACTTTGCCCGTGAGCTTTGAACGCGAAAAAGCGCCGAGGGAATGAATGAGCGGCTTCCTCGGGAAATTGTTCAGCGAAACAATCCCGGCCACCACTGGCGCAAGAGCAGCGGGAACTTCCGGATCGCTGGCGTTGGCCCAGTGCTCTTCCCCGTCGACCGCAAATCTGTGGATCTCCGTGTGCAGCGCCTTGCGCACTTGCCCCGCTGTTCCCGAAAACTCCATCACGGTCCGGCCCGTCGAAACGTGGGTTACTTCGAAACCCTTCGAACCCAGCCAATCGGTGACAGCCTGAACGTCCGAGTCCGCCGGGCCAAACTGCCGGCCAAATTGCTCCGGCGTGAGCCAGTGGTGATAGTTGGGCGAAGACTTCATCTGCTGTTCGTCCAGCAGTCTTCCGAGTGCCGCTTCCTGTTCTGGCGACCGCTTTAGCAGTAGCAGCATGCGGCGCATGGGTTGCTCATCAGGCGCAGCGCCGCGGTCAAACTCCGGGCGTGCCAGCGGGTGAGTGTTCCCTCTGAGCGTGACACGAATCTCTTCATCAATTGCTTGCGTGACACGGGAAGGGACGGAGTTGGCTTGACCGCTCGCCCGGAGCGAAGCGAAAAAAACGCATGAGAGCGTCAATACGACTTGCGCAAATCTGGGTCTTGAGGGTCTCATGTTGCCTCCACATGGCAATACGGGCCGGGTGAAGGCGGGCAACTTCCCCAGACGGACTGCTGCCACAAAACGAGTCGTGTTCCACGAGGCAGTCGTAGATGGCGGTGATTATAGCGCAGGAAACAACAAAAAGCAGTACGCCAGGGACCAGAGGTCAGAAAGCAGTAGGCGACCTGAAGGACAAGCGACTTTGCCTTCTGCCGATCGCCTACTGCCCTGGGCTCAAGTAAGGAGACAGCCCAACACCCGACGGAGCATCAGTTACAACACAGCCAGCAATTCTCGCCGATTCGGTTATCGCCGGCCCCGGAACTCACGCAACGCAGGCGCATCCTGAATCGTGTAGTCGCCGGGAATCTGAAACAACGCAGCAGCCGGCTCTGCCTGATTAATATTCGTCAGTCGATAGGTCGTCTCGCCCACGCGAGGGTCGGAGCGTTTGCTCATCACTACCACCTGCAATGCGGGCGAGTACCAACGCTCGGTTACGATCTGAATGGTCTTGACGTTGCCGATGCTGCCCGCCGGAATCGTGATCGTCGTGCGCGTGCCCTCAGCCTGAACCCCTGCTATCACCTGAGAGCCCAGCGATTCCTTTTCTACGGTTCCGCCCTCCGCAGCCAGTTCTCGTCGTTCCGTCGTGCGCGCCCCCATTCCCCCTCCTGGCCCGCCCATTCCCGGCGGAGGCGGAGGTGCGCCTTCCCCAGAACCCGGCACGTTCTTCATGTTCACCCCTTGCCGCGGAGGTTGCATCTTCTGAGCGAGGTGCGTAGCGGGATTCAGAGTATAGTTCACGCCTGCCACCGGGTCGTTGATCAGGACCACGGGGTTCGCGTTCCCCTGAGGCCCCGCCCACGGCCCTAACGACCCCAGTGTCTCCTCTCGCCGCGTGCGGCCTGCACTATCGCGATACAGGGCAGACGTCGCCGTACGGTTAATTTGATTCCCGTCGCTCAGCGTCTGGTTTTCCTCGGTAATCGCCTGCGCGGAAAACGGTGCTCCTTTGACGAGCTTAAACGCAAACTGCACGTCCATGCCCGGGGAAAAACCCATCCTGTGTTGTTGCGCTGCGGAGGGCGCTGGTGGCAATTGCCCACCCAATCCGACGCTGCTCAGCAGCGCCATTAGCGCGCCCATCATGGTTCCCGCTATTAGATATTGCCTCTTCATTTGTCTCCTCCCAACTTTGAGTTAGAACATAGAATTCTCGCGATTTGAGACTTGCCTCTTTCTGGTTATTCCACGAATCGAATAGCCCGCGCCAAGCCGTCTTGGCCCAGGACTACGTCAGCCTTCAGCAGCTCCGCCGAGGCTTGTTCGCTGCTCAGCGGGCTCGCCGGCATACCCAGCGATGCCAGCTCTGAACGCGGCATAGTCACGCGGATCATGGCCCAACCATCGTCCAAGGTCAGGCCGCTTCCGTACGGCAACCAAATGAAATCCGTCGCCAATACGTCGTCCGGATTTTGACGAACCCGATTCGACGGATGCGTCTTTGAATTCGATTTTCTTTCGAGCGGGGGGCGCGTGTTCTCCGGCGTCGAAGACGGCGAGGTCTTCTTTGTGGCCGGCGCCTGGGAATGCTGCTGGGAAGCCGCGCCCTGTGGCTTGGGCTGCTGTCTCGCCGCCGGAGCGGCTGGCTCGTTTTGGCCGGCCGTTTGGTTTTGCGCCATCGATGGCAGTGTCGATCCCTGCCGCCACTTCGCTATGGTCACGGCGGTCACGACCAAGAGCGTCGCGGCAGCGGCCATCGCCCAGGCCAATCGACTGCTGGCCATGCCAACCGGTCGAACAGATTTGGAAGCGAACGCCAGCCCCACTGCATCGTCCCGCAGCTTCGCCTCATGGGCGCGAAATTCTTTTCGCAGCGCGCGCTCAATCCTCTCCGGCGCGAGAATCTGTTCCGTGCGAGTGGCGAGGGCTTCAAGACCGGCAGTCAGTTTCTCCTGGTCAAGCAGGAGTTCCGCGCACCGAGAACAACTTGACGCATGGGCCCAGCACCGAGTCCCCAAAACGGAATCCACCGCTTCGCCTCGGACCAGATCAACCACAAGCGATTCGAACTCTTGGCAATTCATGGGATACACCTCGCCGGTTTCAAGCTCTCAGCGTGTTCGCCGGCGGCGCGGCGCGCGCCCAGTCTTCTCAGCAGCATCTCGCGGGCGCGGTGCAGCCGCGAGCGAACTGTCCCGACCGCGCACCCAAGCACCCCGGCCGCGTGCGCGTAGTCCATTTCATTCAGATCGCAAAGGACCAGCACTTCGCGATAGTGGGGAGGCAGCGCCAGAACCGCGCGCCGTAGCGACTCCACTGCTTCGGCTCGGGTCAAATCGCTCAGCGGATCACCGGGTCCGGCCAGCCGAGAAGCGGTCTCCATCCCCGGTTCTCCCATGGGCACGTCTGCGCGTCCTCGTTTCAAAAAATCCAACGCGATGTTTCGCGCCATGCCGTAAAGGTAGGCGGAAAGCGATCCGCGCGCCGGATCGTACTTGTCGACATCTCGCATGAAGGCCAGAAAAACTTCCTGAGTCACGTCTTCCGCCACGGACAATGACCCGCACATTTGCAGGGCGAAACTGTGGATGGCATTGTGCCGGCTGCGGTAAATCTGGACGAAGGCCTCTTCATCGCCGGCCCTCATCCTCTGAAGCAGATCGTGATCGTTGCCGGCCTTGGGGTCAGTCATGAGTGACCTTGGTTCAGCGCCTTCCGACATAATTTCTTTGGCGAGATGAAATAGTTCCAAGAAATTTCGGCGACTCCTTCGTCCATGGGATGATCAGAGCGCGACGCGAGTTGCAGGAACAAGCGAATACGAGGCGAAAGAGCACAGCGCCAGCCGCGGTCAACAACTTTTTTCCACAGGAGTTAGGTTGACATCGTCCTCGCACTTCGTCGAAGATAGAAGCAGATATGGGAACTGGGGCAGCGCCAGCGCTAAGTAATCCTACGCCGAGTCCCGCGTGCCGACTGGTTGTGAGACAGCACAGCGGTCTGGCGGAAATCTCGGAATTCATCACCTCGGGTCTCGAAATCGGCCAGCAGGTGGTCGCGATGGCCGGTCCACCATTCTTGAAAGATCTCGCTCTCGCCCTGAGCGAGACTGGTTTGCGAACGGAAACCCTGATACGAAACGGCCGATTGGTGTTCTTGACCGCGCCGGATTGCCTCGCCCAATTGGGCTTGGCGAACGATCGTGCGCAGCGCGCTTCGCTTCGCCTCAGCGGCTGCGTGCTCCGCTGGGTTTCGGACTGGTCCTGGGCGTACGGAAACGGCCACGAGCCCGGCGCCCTCCTCGGCTTCCAGCGCCGCCTGCATGACTTCGTTCGCACCCTTACCCCGTTGTCGCTCTGCACCGTGCACGGACAAAAACTGACGCGAAGCTCGCTCCTGGCCATGGTCGCTGACCACCGCCGCGCCTCTCGTGTCCCAGCGCCGCGCGTTCTTCCCTCCAACCTGGCGCCCAAGGCAGGTCCTTCACCTCTCTTGTAATCTACTCTCGGTCTTCGTACGCTATCGCAAAATGCTGCGGAATTCGAAAATCGGAATCGCTGTAGTGTCGGTTGGGTCGCGAGCATGGCAGGCGTGTTGGAAGGAAGAACCGCGATTGTTACGGGCGCCGGCTGCGGCCTCTCGCCCACGCCCCACACGAGTGCATCGCTATTGCAGATTTGACGGACCCACAAGCGGAGGCAAATTGGGAAGCTGCTGGCCGCCGCCGGTTCCCATGCCAGGGTTCTGGCCTGTGCCCGTCGGCTGCGTGGGCTGGCCGGGGATCACACTCCCGCCCATGCCTTGTTGGACCCCGAGGAACTCCCACTCATCGTAGCGGGTCTTGTTATTCCATACCCGAATGGAATTCTTGTGGCTAGTGCTCGCCACGCCGACGATGAACCCACCCATCATCTGATTCGAGAACGCGGACTGACTCCCGGATCCCGTTTGGTTCCCGGTTCCCTCATCAGGCGGGCCGGTGGGCTGAGCTGGAGAACCCGGGTTGGCACCGGGAACCTGTGGATTCGGGTTGAGCCCGGAATTAGGATTTAGGGCGCTCCCTTGGGGCCGAGTGGCGAGAGGCATAGTCAAGGAATCGAGGACCACGCCGCGCGCGTCGGCATGAATGAAGCGCCAATTCCCTTTCTTGGTCATCGGATCTTTGAATTCGTGTCGAAGAAACCTGATCCCGTTGGTTCGTTTCAAGAGCTCGTCCACCGAGTTGGGGAAACGCCCGAATTGGGCGCGGAACATCAAAATGGCACGCGCGTATTGGTTCCCTCGGAAGATCAGCTCTTCCTCTTTCTCGCGCTGGGCTGCGGTATAGACGCTCGGCAACGCTGCCGTCAAAGAAATAAGCAGCAGCGTGACCGCGATCATCAGGACCACGAAAGCGTAACCGGAGTTCGAAAATCGAAATTCGAAATTCGGAATTCGGCGGCCGGCACACGAGTTTCGGTTTTCAGGTTTCGACTCTCGAGTTTCGATTTTCGAGTTTCGAGTTTCGAATTTCGAATTTCGAATTTCCATTTTCCAGTTTCCAGCTACTGTGCCGGTGGAGTCGCGATCGGTAGCTGCGCCGTTTGCCGGGTCGTCTCATCCAGAACCTCCACGGTTGCCGGAGTAATTTTGGTCACCCGGTAATGCTTGCCGAACGACTCGCCTTCGTGGACGACATAGATATCGTCTGTGTCCTCGATCACCGCCTCTTTCAGGCCCCCGGCCTTTTCGGAGTAGCCAATCAGCTTGAGCGGAATGGGAGGGGGCGGAGGCGGAGGGGGCGGCCCCGAAGCCTTCTCCGATCCCGGAGCGGCGGGTGGCGGCTTCGGCGCCGGATACTCGAAGGGGCTTCGGTCGATCTCCGGCTTCGGACGCGCTTGGAGTTCTTTGAGCTGATCTAATTTGAGCTGAGAATCGTATTTGGACAGGTCATCCTTCGCCCCGGGCGGCATCAGCGCAATCTTCCGGACCTCCGTAGCGCGCGGCGCAGTTAAAGTCGGCCTCGGCGCCCCGGCGCGCACGCCCTTGTACCAGACAAGGTTCACCAGCAAGAGCACGCACACCATGCCCAGCACACCGCTCGCCAATTTTTCGAGAGCGCCTCTCATCCTCATGGCGTCAAATACAAGTCGGCCGACAGTTTCAGATCCACATTGCCGCCGCCGCTTTCCTTTGCCCGAGCATCGAAGTTGAAGTCGTGAATCACAATAAAATCGCTGCTTGTAGTTTCCAGGCCGTGAGCGAACTCCATCAGACCTGGAAACGAGCCTGTCACATTCACGGAAATGTTCATGCGCTCCAGGGGTTCGTCGCGCCCTGTGTCTGGCTTGTAGGTAAAGTTCGAGAGTTCAACTCCCGTACGATCGGCAATCCCCCGCAACAGCTGGGCCAGGCGGGTGAAACTCTTTCGCCGGGCTTGGACCTGCGCACCCAGGAAATCATTGAGTTCCTTTTCCGTCGTGGGCACCGACGCCTCATACCACTCCAGCCGCCGGACGCGGGCTTCTTCATTTCGGATCTCGGCGCGCTCGTTGTTAAACTGCTCCAAGCGTTCTTGTGTCTTGCTCCGCAGCGGTTGAACTGCGACGAAATACAGAACCGCATCGAGAGCGATCACACCCACGGCCACGCGCTCAACCATACGGATCAGATTTTTCCGGCGGTCCTTGGACATTTTCTCTTCTGTGCCTCAATCCGCTCGGCCGCCCACGTATCGCGCCGTGCAATTAATACTAACACCTTCCCCGGCCGCATCGCTACGCTGGAAACCCTGATTTGAGACCGCGAAGTCCTGAAAATCGGGTGACTCCTCGAGATTACCCAGAAAATCCTCCAGCGCGTCCTCGCTTTTGCCCACCACCAGGAATCGCACTTCGAGTTCGTCCTTGGTGTGGGCCAGCGACATGGAGGCCAGCCGCGCCGTGGGGGGCAGGAGTTTCGCAACGCTCTCGGTTACTTGAGTCAAGGTGAGTCGTCTTTTGTCAATCAGCCCGTTCACGTACTCCACTTTCCGAAACACCGTTCGCTCCCGAGGCTGTTCGAGATCCTTCTTGAGGGCGGCCTCCTTGGCGATCAGTTGCTGTTTCTGCTGGACGAGGCCAGCCAACTGGCTCTGGATCCTGTGATATTCGACATAGTTGCGAGCGGCAGCGTATGAGAGCATCACCAAGCCGATGGCGCCCGACAAGGCCAGGGGCAAGGCCCAGGCCAGCGCGTACCGTTTACGCGGGCTGGATGAACTAGCAAGGTTGACGGAGATTTTCATAGCATCCTACCTGAGGTTGGCGATCAGCCCCGCGATTGGCGCGCCGACCGACTCAAAAGCGGCCTGCTCCGTCGCCGACAATGCCGCCGCTGGTTTGGCGCCGGGCGAGAGAATCAAGACCTCCTTCGAAATGAGCCCGGCCAGCACCGGTCCCAGTTCGGTCGTGGCGGGAGGGCGGGGACAGAGCCAGACTTTCTCCGGTTCAACATGCAAACAGTCTCGGCTGCTCGCCAGCACCCGGGTCACTTCGAAACCAACCTCGTTTGCAAGCTCTTGAGCGGCGCCTCCCACGGCCTTGGTTCTCCAAAAGGAAAGCCGTCGCCCTTTCATGACCACCGTCGTCACCCATCCGGAGCAAACGTGCACCAACAATTGTCCCTGGAATTCCGCTTCGGACAAGAGCGGAAGCAGCGCCGCGGTGGCCGGCAGAACCAACTCCGGATCTCCGTTCTTCAATCCCAGCGCATCCGCATATTCAGCGAGCAGCGAATTCTTTGCCGCCACCACCATCAGGCCAACGTCCTGCGGTTCCTTCCACAGCACCTGGTATGAGAGCTTGGCGTCTTCGGGAGGATACGGCAGATTTTCCTTCATCCTCCAGCGCACCAGCGCCATCGTTTGCGCCGGATCATCGGGAAGCGTTTCAAAACTCAGGATCACGACGCGAACCGACCCGTCAGGGAGGAGCAGTCCCAAGCGGTCCGCCCCATTGCCGATCACCTCGGTGACGCCGCGCAGGGCGAGCCGCACTTCCTCGACGTTCGTGATATTCGGCCCGTTGGGCAGTGACACGACCGCGTTGGGGTCGAGCTCGCGCACGCTCAACCGGCGCACCGAATGTGCGGAGGTGTCCAACCGAGCCCCGGCCACGAAGTGAGGCTCAATCTCCAGGACCAGCGTGGGCAAAACAAATCGAGCCGCGCCAGCACCGAACGCGCGTCGAAAGCCGTTTTTGAAAGAATTCCAGTTCATTCCACGAACGTAACTTTATTGATCTCCTTCAACGTGGTCACGCCCAAGCGGACTTTTTCGAGCGCCGCCTCGCGCAACGTCACCATGCCTTCTTCCTTCGCCACGTGGCGAATTTCCGAGGACGGCCGCTTGGCCAGGATGACGTCTCGAATCCGGTCCGAGAGTGCCAGCAGCTCGCCGATGGCGGTCCGGCCGCGAAAACCCGTGTGATTGCATTGCGGGCAGCCGGGCGCATCAAAGAACTCCACGTCGCGCCAAGCGGCCGGGTCGATGCCCGATTCCTCCATCAGCTCGTGAGGCATCCCGCCCGGCGGGACGGGGCGCTTGCAGATCTCGCAAAGGACCCTCACCAGACGCTGCGCCATGATGCAGTTGAGCGCCGAAACAAAGTTGTAAGGCTCAACGCCCATGTTCAGAAAGCGGCCGAGCACGTCCACCACGTTGTTGGCGTGCACGGTGGTGAACACCAAGTGGCCCGTCAAGGCCGATTGGATGGCGATTTGCGCGGTTTCGTTGTCGCGAATCTCGCCCACCATGATTTTGTCGGGATCGTGCCGCAGAATGGAGCGCAATCCGCGCGCGAACGTCAACCCTTTCTTTTCATTCACGGGAATTTGCGTGATGCCGCGAATCTGGTATTCCACCGGGTCTTCGATGGTGATGATCTTGTCCTCATCGCTTTTGATTTCGGAAATCGCGGCGTAGAGCGTGGTGGTCTTTCCACTTCCCGTCGGCCCCGTCACCAACACCATGCCATAAGGCTCACGGATAAATCGCCGCAGCCGCTTCAACTCGCGGTCCGAAACACCCAGAACATCCAGGCGAAGCTGCTGAAATTTCTCGCTCAGCGACTCCTTGTCGAGAATGCGCAGGACCGCGTCCTCGCCGTGGATGGCGGGCATGATGGAAACGCGAAAATCAATGGGCCGGCCCTTGTAGCGCACGCGGAAGCGGCCATCCTGGGGAACGCGCCGCTCCGCGATATCGAGTTCCGCCATCACCTTGATGCGGGTGATGAGATTGGAATGAAACTCGCGCGCTAGCGGCTGGAGGGCCTGCTGCAAGACGCCGTCAATGCGGTATTTCACCGCCACCGCGTTGTCGCGGCTCTCGATGTGAATGTCGCTGGCACGCCGCTCGAGCCCCGCGAAGACGATCGAGTCCACCAGGCGGATCATGGGGCTGACCTCGCGCCCTTCCACCATCTGCTCGAGCGTGAGCCCTTGGCCTTCATCCTCGTCGCGGATCACGTCAATCCGGAACTCCTCCGTCGCTTCATCCAGCACGCGCTGCGACGGCTCTGTCTTCTTCAGGAATTCGCGGACTTGGCTGGGAGTCGCCACCCGGACCACCAGGCGCTTGTCGAGTTTCACCTCCAATTCGTCAAGGCGAGCCAGGTTCGTCGGGTCTCCGACCGCCACCTCGATGTGGCCGTCGTGGGCGCCGAGCGGGAGGAATTGGTAATGGACCATCAGCTCCAGCGGAATGGAGGCCAGGAGCTCAGCGTCGGGAGGAGACTCTCGAAGATCGACGAAATCGAAGTGGTAACGCTCCGCCAGCGCGCGAGTCTGATCGATTTCCGCCGGAGGCTCGGTCTTTATTGTGCTGCCCACTTATCGCTCCTTCAAAAAGCCGGAAATGGAAACTGGAAGAAGCGGAAAATCGAAATTCGAAAATCGAAGCTGATCGAGGCGGAATCGCGTCTCCGGTTTCCAGTTTCTAATTTCTAGTTTCCGTCGTTGTCCAGTTTCCATTTTCCAGTTTCCATCTTCTGCCAATCGGGAGTAGTGAGTGAACCGTAAGTCGTATCTATTGATTCTAAAGGACATTCCGGCTTCGTTCCTCAGTCCCATATCACTCCACCCAACTGCTGTCCCTGAGTCTAGTATCTGCCTTCTGCCTTCTGCCTTCTGCCTTCTGCCTTCTGCCTTCTGCCTTCTGCCTTTCGGTCACTCGTCCCTCGTCACCTGTCACTCGCCACTGCTCTTCAACGCGATCCGATCTGTCCCGCCAGTGAAAATAGCGGAAGATAAAACGCGATCAGCACAAACGCCACCATGATGGCGATGGACCCAATCATTAGAGGATCCACGAGCGCGACTAGCGTCGCCAAATCGATGCTCACGTCTTCCTCAAAGAACTCGGCCAAGCCTTCGAGCATCGCCGGCAGTGCGCCGGTAGCCTCGCCAACCTCGACCATGTCCAAGGCAATGGGCGGGAAAAAACCGCTCATCGTCAGGCTGACGTGCAGCGATCCTCCGCCCGTCACTTCTTTTTGCGCCTGAACGATGGCCTTCGAAAGCAAGGGGCTGGAAACCGATTCCTTGGTGGTTTCGAGCGCCGAGACAATGGGAATGCCGCCCTGGAGAAGGGTGGAAAGCGTGCGGGCAAATTCCGCCACCGAAAACTTCAGGAGCAGCTTGCCGATAATCGGCATGTGGTATTTCAGACGGTCCCATTTCAGGCGCACCTGCGGCGATCGCGCGGCAGTTCGAAACGCGAAGATGGCCAGCACAATGGCCACCAGGACGAAAACCGCGATTCGCTTCATGCCTAACGAAAAAGCGATCAAGACCTGTGTGACCACCGGCAGAGTGACGTCCAGATCGGCATAGAGCGCCGCGAAACGCGGCACGATAAATGCAATCACAAAACTGATGAGGGTGACGAGGAAGACCAGCAAAATCGACGGATAAATCAGGGCCGCAATCAACTTTTTCCGGAAAGCCCGCCGGATCTTCTGATAGGCCACGTACTGCGCCAGCACGCGGTCGAGGTTGCCGCTGCGCTCGCCGGCGTTGAGGGTGGCGCAATAAACCTTAGGAAACGAGCCCACCGCTTCGAACGCTTCGGAAAGCACCGCGCCGCCGCGCACCTTTTCCTGCACGTTCTCGAGCGCCGCTCGCAACGCCTCGCTGCGCGGCGGC
>Ga0208192_1000565_pt1 | contig 28873 bp, 19 predicted proteins | sample June2015DPH_13_1_2_FD_184711 | JGI IMG/M metagenome (GOLD analysis project Ga0208192, IMG submission 184711) | Peatland microbial communities from SPRUCE experiment site at the Marcell Experimental Forest, Minnesota, USA - June2015DPH_13_150... | ecosystem: Environmental > Terrestrial > Soil >... | reverse complement strand
GCCCTTGGCCGAGAACTTCCAGTTCTCGCATGAGGGTGTACCTCCTTCGTAGAGTTTTGCCACTCCCGAAAAAGTACACCCTCTTTCCCTTTCCAAAACCCAATTTACACAAAAGAAGTTACGCTACCCTTTGTTTTCAATGGGATACTAGTACCTTTTCAACTTGCGCGAAGTTGGATTTTCACAGCGTAATGCACTGAAAAGAAGCTGCTTAGGTTGAGGCGGAGCAGGTCAAGTTACGAATTCGGGTCAACCGGGATTTCCTTTTGGCCTTCCGGAGCCCGAGATCATCCCGGCGTTTGTTTCCAGCCGAGCCCGCCCAGCATATTTTCCCTCTCCGGGATGGTGCGAACGACTCTCTTCTGCTCTGACCTCCGCCAGTCCTGAACAACCGCAAAAGTTGCCTTTTCCATCAGTCTTCTCAGACACCATGCGTCCCGGGGACTCCTGCATCGGGTTTCCTCATGCCCAGTCGGGGACATCCCCTCGGAACCGGCAGCCCGGCGCTCCACCCCTGCATGCCGCCAAACAACCGTCTCTTCAGATGACCCTCCTCCGGGAGCAACCAATGATGGCGGGCAGGTCTTGCCACCCGCCACCCGCCCCCGTCTTCACCAGCCTCTGCTGCAAGCGAGTTAGGAACCAACCATCGATCCTCCAGGGCAGCGCTAGCCGCATCTGCGCTGGCCGCCATGGCAGCTTCTGCCGTTATGCGCGCTTGGCAGGTCTTCGGTCCCCCCGCAGGCTCGCCGGGCCTCTCACGACGGCGAAGTGCAGCGCCCCGCGCGGCAGCAGGCGCAGCAGCCACACGATCAGCTTGTACCGTAGCCCCGGGACGACGAAAAGCTTTCCCTTCTCCAGGCCTCGCAGCGATGCCTCGACTATGTCTTCTGCTGCCATCCACCAGGCACCGCCGGAGATCGCCTTGCGGTCGAGTCCCAGCACGTCATGGAACTCCGTCACGGTGAACCCCGGGCAGAGGGCTTGCACGCGCACCCGCGACCCGGCGCCCTTCAACTCCAGGTGGAGACCTTCGGTGAAACAATTGATCCACGCTTTCGTGGCGTAGTAGCTGGTGCTGCCGGGGCGCGGCACATAGGCCGCGACGGAAGAAACATTGACGACGGCCCCTTGGTTGCGCGCCGTCAGGTTGCCGAGCGCCGCGTGCGTCAGGCGCAGCGTGGCCAGCACGTGCAGGCGATGCATGGCGTCCTGGCTCTCCACGGACGCCTCGAAGAACCGCCCCATCACGCCGAAGCCCGCGTTGTTCACCAGCAAGGCGAGATTCTCCGCGCCGGCCAGGAACTGTTCGACCCTGCGCAATTCCGCCTCGTTGGTGAGGTCCGCGCTGAGCACGGCGCAGCCTGCGTGGTAGCGGCTGCCGAGCTCGTCGGCCAACTGCTGGAGCCGGTCCTGGCGGCGCGCCACCAGCGCCAAGTCGTAACCCCGCGCGGCCAGCGCCCGCGCATAGGCCGCTCCGATGCCGCTCGAGGCGCCCGTCACCACCGCAAGCGGTTTTGCGTCACGCATCTGCTCCTCCCGTCACCTACCTCGCAGTTCTCCTCACGACCGGAACATGAGATTACGCTACTGTAGCAGTTTCACTCTGTCAGCGGATACTTCGTCGTGGCTTGAGGTGAGTTGCTCGAAGGGATGGCTTGCCATCCGAAGCTTTAGCGGAGGATGGCGGAGAGGGTGGGATTCGAACCCACGTGCCCGCTTTTGGCAGGCAAGACGCTTTCGAGGCGCCCCCGTTATGACCGCTTCGGTACCTCTCCGCGGAGACGTTGGGTCATCGGGCCATTGGCTCCTTGACCCGTTCTAGAAGGCTCTCTGCAGGTTACTGAAAGACTCCCGACGACGAAGGATCCCCGCATTTACTAGGTACCCAGAACTGCCGGGATTCTTCGCTGCGCTCAGAATGACAAGTGAGTGGCATTCTCTAGCAACCTGCTAGATGGCTCCGTCGTCCTTTGGCTGGTTTTGTTTCCTCCTCTTACGGAAGAACTCCCGGATGAGCGAAGCACAATCGGCAGCCATGATACCGCCCGCTACGTCGACCTGGTGATTAAGCTTCCGGTGATTCAGCACCCGGAGCACTGACCCGCACGCTCCGGCTTTGGGGTCGCGGGCGCCGTACACCAGCCGCGCGAGTCGCGCTTGAACAACGGCGCCTGCGCACATCGCGCACGGTTCAATTGTAACATACAGGTCGCAACCCTCCATCCGGTAGTTACCCAGCTTCTTCGCGGCGCGCCGCAGAGCCAGAATTTCCGCGTGTGCGGAGGGGTCTTGCAGATGGATGGGGCGATTGTAAGCGCGCGCGAGCACGCGTCCTGCCGAGACGAGGACAGCTCCCACGGGGACTTCCTCTTCGCGCGCGGCGCGCTCCGCTTCGCGCAGCGCCATGCGCATGAAGCGCTCGTCCTCGGAGACCGGCCAGCCTCTCGCAGCGCCCTTCCGCATGCGTCTATCCTAGCATGCCCGCCAGCGCCGCCCCAGGTCACCGGCCGAGGCGGGGTCCGCGCGGGAGTCGAGAAGTCCTACGCAAAGGTTTTTAGTTCCGGCTCTGCGCGGAGTTGTGTAGTAACTGCACGCTTGGTGTCGTTCCAACTGGTTGGGCCAAAACGCCATTTGAAGGGAGCGACAAGCTCCCCTGGGGTCGTCGCTCTGGAACTTTGCTCCTAAAAGTTAGAACGGCACTAGACTGGATCACAGGAGAGATTATCGCCAGGATCAACCGACGAGAATTCCTGCAAAAGAGCGCTCTTGGAATAGCCGCAGTCGCCACGCGGATGCCGAGCCGGCTTTTTGCCGATCCCCTGGGCAAACCGATCGGGCTCGAGCTCTACACGCTGCGCGATCAACTCACCAAAGACCTGTTGGGCACGATGAAGTTGGTCGCAGGGATTGGCTACAAGGAAGTGGAACTGTACGACCTCTACGGGAAGACGCCGGTGGAATTTGCCACGATCTTGAAGGACAACGGGCTCGCGGCTCCCAGCGGGCATTACATGACCAAGCATCTAAAGTCGAACTGGGAAAAACACACCGAGGATGCCAAGACGATCGGGCTGGAATATATGGTGAATGCCATCCTCGATCCAGAGGAGCGCAAAACCTTTGATGATTACAAGCGCCTGGCGGAGCTCTTCAACAAGGCCGGCGAGCAGACCCAGAAGGCCGGCATTCAATACTGCTATCACAATCACAACTTCGAGTTCAAGAAATACGGCGACACGACCGCATACGACTACCTTCCCAAAGCGCTCGATCCGAAACTGGTCAACTTTGAAATGGACTGCTTCTGGGTGACGCACGCTGGTCAAGATCCGGTTGCCTACTTCGAAAAACACCCGGGCCGTTTACCGCTCCTTCACATCAAGGACATGAAAGACGAGCCCGCACCCACGCAGGCGTTTGACGCGAAGTTGGGCCTGTTCGCGCACGTGGGTCACGGCACGATCGACTGGAAGCGCATCTTCGCGGCCGCGCCCACGGGAGGCATGAAGCAATTCTACGTCGAGCAGGACGAATGCGAGCAGCCACCCCTCGAAGCCGTGAAAATGAGTTACGAATACCTCCACGGGTTGACGTAAGGGTCGGCACTGCTCGCGCCACTTCCCCCGGAGGCGGACGTCAAGGGACCAACGGCCGCTTCCTTATCGGTGCGCTCCGATCGTTCTCGACGAATCAAAGGAGCATCGCGTCAGGATTCAGGGGGGTGAGCCTCGGTGGGCCGAGGGCTCCCCTCCACGTCGGAGCGGAGCCGTGCCACATGCTCCTGCAATTCCTTTTGCAGGAGGCTTCGGTATTCTTTAAGCCCGGCCTCGGCGGCTCGATTCATGGATTCCACAACGGAGTTCGTCAAATCGACGAGCTGCCGCCGTGCCTCCTGCATCTGCGAGGATATCAGCGGCGCCCTCTCCACGACAGGTTGCAGGTTGCGCTGTAACTCCTGAGTCTGTGTCTCGAGCTTTCCCACCTCTTCCTTCGCAGCGCTCAGCCGCTCGCCCACAAGCTGGACTTGCTGAACAATGGCGCCGATCTCCTGCTCTTTCGCGGCGGCGGCGCGCTCATGCAGATCGACCTCCAGTTGCATGCCGATCCGCTGCGAGAGCTTCCCCAGCCTCTCCTGGAATTCTCGGGCTTGCGCCTCGGCAGATCCCTGGAGTTCGTGGAGGAATCGAGTCGCGATTTCCTCGGCTACCGCTCTAAGTTGGCCGGCAAGACTTTCGCGCGCCGATTCGGGAACGAGCGCCCCGGCGATATCGCTGGGCGCGTGCGCAGGGCCGGAGGGAGGAGTTGCGCCCGGCGGCGCGTCCTCATCGCTCACTCCGCGGCTCCAGTCGTCAGGGCGGAATTCGATACCCCAGACGTTCCGCGCCTCAAACAACTGAAGTCCTACCTGATGGAGCTCACCGGGTCTGTACTCGGGACCGACCCATGCCACGGTAGCTTTCGCGGCGGTCCCCAAGGCCGGGTTTTCAATCAAGATCTCCGTGCCCATGGCCAGTTGATGAACCGTCACGACCTTCGCGCCGTGCTTGTTGACAACGAGCGTGCGGGTATCCTCCTTGAATTCATTTTGATCGGTGTCCTTGCCCGAGATGACAATAGGGATGGAAAGCGAGAGACGCGTGCTTCGACGGGCGTCTTCCGAAGTTTGCTCACCCATGATGGATGCCTCCTATCAGAAGCAACGGTGTGATTATAGAGGAGAGGGTAGCGGCGGACAACGGAAACCCGTAATTTTGGCCTGCCAGTTCGATGAGTCGTACGCGTGCGAGCAAGGCCGTAGGCATGGGGCTTCTCGGGCCGGAAGGTGTCATGCCCCCACGGGAAGAAGTTGGCCCTTCTCCAAGTGGCGGGTCACGGAACCATGGCGTGCGGCGCGTGGGTCATGCGTCACCATGATGATCGTCTTTTTGAAATCGCGATTCAGCCGGGTCAGGATTTCCAGCACTTCCTCGGCGGAGTGCGCGTCGAGGTCGCCAGTGGGCTCGTCTGCCATCAGCAGTGTGGGGTCGGTCACGATCGCGCGAGCAATGGCCACGCGCTGCTCCTGTCCGCCCGAGAGCTGCCGCGGATAGTGGTGAATGCGGTCTTCGAGGCCGACCAGTTTGAGCGCCGCCAGGACGTGCTCCTTGCGTGCATCGGAAGAGAGCTTGGTCAGGAGCAACGGGAGCTCGACGTTCTCGTAAGCGGTCAGCACCGGGATCAGGTTAAAGGTCTGAAAGACGAATCCGACGTGAACGTTCCGCCAGGTGGCGAGCCGGTCTTCGCTCATCTGGGCAACATCCTCACCCAGAACTTGGAGTTGGCCCTTCGTGGGACGATCGATTCCTGCGATGATGTTGAGCAAGGTGGTCTTCCCGGACCCCGATGGCCCCATCAGGCAGAGAAACTCTCCCGACCCGACCGTAAGGTCGATGTTCTCCAGCGCGCCGACCGAGAAGGAATCGCGCTGAAAGATCTTGGAGAGGCCTTGGATTTGAACGACGGTTTCAGCCATGTTGCTTTCCTTTCCCATCCGACGCGAAGGTGTTCCAGCTTCGACGTTCGCCGCAGGACCATCCTCCGGTGAGGGTTCTCTAGGAGCTTGGCGCGGTCTTGACGCGCTGACCGTTGGTTAATCCTTCCCCGCCATGCACAACAACCCGGTCGTTGGGGGAAACGCCCTCCACAACTTCCACACGGTCGCCGAAATCACGACCCACCTGGATTTCCTGCCACCGGGCATGGGTCCCCTGCACCACAAACACCGCCGTCTTGCCTTCCTTCTGCACCAGCGCGCTGCGGGGAATGCTCAGCGTCTCGCGCGTGGTCTTCTTTTGGGGGTCGGCAGGCGCGAGGAACGAGACATGGGCGTTCATCTCCGGGCGGAGATAATCCTCCGGGTGCAGAATCTTTACGCGCACCTCGATCGTAGCCTTCTGCCGGTTGGCCTCGGGAGCGATTTCGGCGACCACGCCTTGGTGAACGCGGTCGGGATAGGCGTCCGCAGTTACCTGGCAGGTTTGGGCAGGCGAAATCCTGGGGAAATCGTTTTGGTTGATGTCGAGCTGGACCTGCAGATCGTTCAGGTCCGCGATCGAGGCCACCGAAGCCTTGACGCCCCCTGTCCCCCCGAAATTCATGGTGGAAACCATTTCACCTTTTTCCACCAAACGCTCCAGGATCGTCCCTGTAACCGGCGAGCGGATGAGGGTTGAATCCAGCATGGTCTGCGCGTACTCCACCGCGGCCTGGGCCTGGGCGACCTGGGCGCGCGCGTATTCGATCTGCTCGATACGTGGGCCGATCTTGACCAGCTCGTAATTCTTCTGCGCGCTTTCGAGCTGGCTCTTGGTAACTTGGTATTGCGTGCGGGCATTGTCGAGCTGGGATTGGGAAGCGATCTGCGCCCGGAACATTTCCTGGGTGCGCCCCAGGTTAATCTCGGCGTTCTGAAAATTGGCGCGCGCCAGTTCCACCGCGGCTCGCGCCCCTTCGATCTCCTGTGGGCGCGACCCGGTCTCCAGCTCCTTCAAGTGCGCTTTCGTCACCTCCAGGTTCGCCTTGGCCTGCGCAAACTGCGCCTGGAATTCACTATCTTCCAAGCGGACGAGCACCTGACCTTCCTTGACGCGGTCACTCTTCTCGATTCCCACCCAAGCGACTTTGCCCACCACCTTCGAGCTGACCTGAATGGGATGGTGAGCCACGATGTATCCTCCGGCGGTCAGGACCACATTCCCCGCACTGGCATTGGCTTCGAGAACAGGACGCTGGACCTCGACCTGTGCGACATTCCCGAAAATCCCCGCGCCCGCGATCCCTATCAACACGATGAAGATCACACCTAGGCCGATGTAGAGGATCGGTCGCCAAAGGGGTTTCCGCTTCTGATCGAGAGTCTCCTTCTGCGAGCGGTCGATCTGCAGGACGCTCAGGTCTTTGTGGAGTGGATCACCAGAACCCATACGAAAATATCATCCCTTCGTGCTTCGTCCCCGGCCATCTTCAGGCGGAGCGCAAGGCAGTAACGATGTTCTCATGCGCGGCGCGCCAAGCGGGGAAGAACCCCCCAATCAGCCCCATGAACGCGGCGAAGATCATACCGTCCAGCAGGAGCCGGGGAGTGACGCGGAAATTGAAGGCCACCTCACTGAAGGTGGCAAAGTTCGTGGTGCCGGTGGTGATGCCGTTGACGGGCAAGGCGAGCACGCAGCCCAGCAACCCACCCAGGACGGCGATCAGGAGCGACTCCAAAATGAAGGATAACAGAATGCTGCCGCGTGAGAATCCCACCACGCGCAAAGTTCCAATCTCCTTGGTGCGGCGCGCCACGGCCGCGTACATCGTGTTCATGGCTGCGAAGGAGGCGCCCACGGCCATCAGTGCGGCAATGAACAGTCCCAACGCCTTGATAGGCGCGGCAAAGCGCGTCTGGCTTTCGTAATACTCCCGCTCCGAGACAGGCTTCAAATGCAGGCGGCGATCGTTCGAGATCTGATCGCTCAGGCGAGTGACAGCGCCAGCATCGGTGGCGCGCACCACGACGGAAGAATACGCCTCGCGGTCGAAGTCCGCCGAGAGGTCGTTCGCATCCGTCCAAATCTCCGAATCGTAGGCCGTGCCGCCCGCCTCGAAAAGACCCACGACGGTCCAGTAGCCCTTGGCGAATTTCAGCTTCTCATCGAGGCCGCAATCCTGGAAACGCTCGGAGATGCGCTTGCTGACGATGACCTCGCGCAGACCCGAGCGGAAGAAGCGGCCTGCCACCATCTTGAATTCCGGCCGCAGGGAGGGCCCGTCCGGGCCGAGCCCGCGGATGGTCACGTTGGACCCCTGGGTTTGGCCACGCCGGGGCAGGTTGATCAGAACGATCAACTCGGGAGAAACCCAGGGCTCGCCTTTGTCGGTCTTGGCGATGCCGTCCAGATACTTGATCACCTGCAGCGAATCGCGAGTGACCGAACTCGTGGCCTCCGACTGCGAACCCTCGCGCATGATGATGATGTTGAGCGGCTGGCCAGTGGCCGAGAGGGAGATTTGCAGACCTTGCGCGAGGGCCATGAGCACGACGAAAACCGTGACGGTCAGGGTAATGCTGAAAGCCGTCATCAGCGTGGTGGTCCGCCGAACCACGAGGTTGCGCAAGTTATACTTGATCGGAATTGCCATAAGCCCCTGGTTCCTTCCCAGCGCGTGGATGCGACCGTTCCAGCCAACGGTTAGCGAGGGCTCAGCCCCCGTGCCCCACGACCTTGGCCGCTAACCTGTGCAGCGAAGCGCCTCCGCAATCTGCAAACGAGCCGCGCGGTATGCCGGCCAGCCCGCCGCGGCCAGAGCCATCACCAGACTGAGCGCCGCAAAGAACAGGAGCGTTTCTGGACGTATCCGCATGTCGGCGGGCACGAACTGGCTGATTTGCCGCAGCGCCAAAGCGTCGAAGAGAACTTTGGCGCCACCCACTCCGACGACTGCTCCGGCAAAGGTCAGCACCAAGGATTCTCCCACAAAAAGGCCGAGGATGTGGGATTTGCGGAAGCCCACGGTGCGCATTATGGCGGCCTCAGCGAAGCGCTCGCGAATCGACATCGCCATGGTGTTGGCTACAATCAAGAGGATCGCAAAGGTGACGGCGCAGCCGATTATGAGGATGATTCCCCGTACGTTGCCCAGCATGGAAACGAAGCCCAGCAGGAAGGCGCTCAGCGATTCCGTTTTGGTTTCGGCGTCGGTGTTGCGAAACATCTGATCGATCGCTTGGCCGATGCGCGGAGCTGCCTCCACCGGGTCCACGCGAATCCAGTACATGCCGACAATGTTGAGTCGTCCTATCGCCTCGTTCAAGTAGTCCCAGTGAAAGTAGAACTGGTCGTCCGGGCCTCCGGTGAAAATCCCGCGCAGAACCAGCTCGGGCACGACTCCGTAAGGACTGCCCAGCAGTGTAATCCGGTCGCCGATCTTCCAGTGAAACCTGTCGATCAACCGCTTGCCGGCCACCGCGGCGGTGCGCTCACGCTTGAAGGCTTCGAGTTGATCGGGGGGGATGACACCTCCGGTCTGAACGTCAAATATCGTCTCTGCATCCACGGCAAAATTGGAGAATTGATTGGCGGGATCGCGCCAGTATCCTCCGAACCAGCTCAGCTTGCTGACCGCTACGACTCCTGGCACCGCTTTGATGCGGTCCTGGTAGCGGGCGGGCAGCGTGAAAACAATCCCCGCCGCGCGGCGCACCATCATGATGGGAACCGTGTCCACGCCCTCAAAAGGTTTGCCGAGCGCGGTGTAAACGATAGCCAGCGCTGAAAGGAGGAAAAGTGAGACCCCCACACTGGCGGCCGTCAGAAAGGACCGGCGCTTGTTCCGAAGGAGGTTTTTGAGAATCAATCGCCACATGAATGCTTATCCCACGGAGCGCAGGGCGCCCGCGATGTTCGCGCGCGCGATGCGATAAGCCGGCAAGCCTGCGGCCAGCAAACCGATAAACAGGGCCAGGGCCAGAATGAAGGTGACGGTCTCCGGCCCTATGCGCAAATCCGCCCAGACCATCTGGCCGATCTGATTGATGGCAAGCGCATCGTACAGGACCTTTGCGCCACCGCAGCCGACCAGCCATCCCGCCAGGACGAGCACCAGCGATTCACTCACGAAGAGACCGACCACATGCTTCGGACGGAACCCCAGGCTGCGCAGGACCGCGGCCTCTGAAACTCGCTCACGGATGGACATAGCCATCGTGTTGGCAACGACCAACAGGATAGCAAAGGTTACGGCGGAGCCGATCAGGAGAATGATACCACGCACGTTTCCCAGCATGGACAGGAACCCGCGCAAGAACTCGCTCTCCGTCTCGCTCTTGGTCTGGTAGGGATCGTTGCGGAACATGGCATCGATGGCCGGGGCCACACGCGCCGTGGACTCCGCCCGGTCCACGCGTAGCCAGTAATTGTTGACGAAGTTCGGCCGGCCCAACAGTTCATTCAGGTAATCCCAGTGGAAGAAAAACATGTCTTCCTGGTCGGGCCGCTCCGCGGTGTAGATCCCTCTCAGTACGACCTCCGGCGTGACGCCATAGAAGCTCCCCAACAAGGTGATCCGGTCGCCCAGCCGCCATCGAAAGCGATCTGCCAGATGCCTCCCGGCCACGGCGCCCGTCCTTTCGCGCTTGAACGCCTGAAGTTGGTCGGGCGGAAGATGCACCTCGGTGTAAACGTCGAAGACGGTTTCGTGCCCAATGGCGAAGTTGGAGAAGTGGTTCGACGGGTCCACAACGTAAGCGCCGAAGTAGTTCATGGACGTGCAGGCGGCAACGCCCGGAACGGTTTGAAGCCTTGCCTGGTAGCTCAAGGGAAGGCCGTACACAATCCCCGTGGCGTTGCGGACCATCAAGCGAATGCTCGGCGCGTTCCGACCCAGAGGCCGCCCCATCGCCCGGTAGACCATGGCCAGCGAGGAGAGCAGGAAAAGCGACACCGTTACGCTCGAAAACGTCAGGAACGTGCGCCGCTTGTTGCGAAGCAGATTTTTCAGAACCAGCCGCCACATGGTTTCACGCTTTCAGCTCCCTGCGGAATGGGCCTCCCTACAGGACCGGAACCCCAGAGGCAAGACAGGGATTTCTGCCCAACGCAAACACTAATAGGTAGGGGAAACTCCGCATCGAGATTTACCGAGCACCCGACCTACGAGCACTCTCCTTGTACGATATTACATCAGCATTACAGATGGCGAAATGCTTGATCATTGCGCAACGACGTCTCGTCATCAATCCATCCACGCGTGCTTCTCCCTAACCCACAAACCGCATAGCCTCGGCGATCTTGACGCGCGAGGCACGATAAGCGGGGACGAACGTGCTGAAGAAACTTGTGGCGAGGGCAACCGCCAGGACGAGCGCCAGGCTAGGCAGGTCGAGCTGGATGTTAATCGGCATCCATCCTCCGACGCGATAGCCGGAAATCAGCAGGAAGAGACCGCAGGCTGCCGCACAGGCCAGCGTGGTGCCCGCCAGAGCGATCGTCAGCGACTCCGCGGCGAGGATGCCTTGAATTTGCCCGGTGCGAAAACCCAGCACGCGCAAGACGGCGAGTTCCGTGGTGCGCTCGCGAATCGACATGGCCATGGTGTTAGCCAGAACCAGCAGAATCGCGAACAGCACCGCGCCCGAAATCATCAACAGGATGCGCTTGACGTTTCCCAGCCGACCCAGGAAATCCAACGCAAATTGCAGCATGGTCATGGTGCGGGTTTCCATGGGCTCATGGCGGAAGGTGTCGTCGATGATCTTGCCCAGGGCCGTCGCCGCCTGATCGCTCTCCGCAATGACCAGGTACGCTCCGGCGACATCCGATTGCCGCCAGACTTCACTCAAGTATTGCCAGTGAACTCCGATCAGGGTTTCGTCCACCTCGCAGGTGTAGATAGCGCGCAACACCAGATCGAGCGTGACGTGCCAGCCCTCGTTGCGAAGGGGAATGTGGTCGCCCAGCTTCCAACCGTGTTTTTCCGCCAGCTTGCGGCCCACGATCAGCCCAGTCTTCTCAGCAATGAACGCCTGGCGCTGGTCAGGCGGGACCCGCCAGACACCGCTGTAAAGCTTCAGCAGCACCTCGGGATCCGTGGCGAAGCCCGCCAACCACTCGTCCGTGCCGCCGTACATGCCGTCGATGGTGACGAAGGGGCTTACCATGGCGACACCCTTCAAACGCGCGATGCGCTGGCGATAACTGAGAGGCAGCGGGATCGTCGTCGAAATGCGGGGCATCACGAGAAGCGTGCGCCGGGTGGCTTCGGTCTCCGTCGGCGCACCGAGGTAACGGTACGTGGCGATGAACACGGTGAAAAGGAACATGGAGACGGCAATGCTACCGGTGGTCAGAATGGTCCGGCGGCGATTTCGAAACAGGTTCTTCACGACGAGTTGCGAGCGGGTCATAGCCGTCGCTTCATTCTACGCAGAGACTTTCAGAAATGTTCCAGCTAATACTCGCTCATCGACGGGGTGTCCTCTCAGGCATTTCGGTTCTAAGGCGCGTAACGTCGCCGTGTTGGTGATGATTGAGACACAGCCCGGTGATGTCCTCCACAGAAGGATGAGTGAGATGGTTGTTACTCTGCCTAACCAACAAAGCGCAGCGCTTGCGCGATGCTGCGGCCTAAAGCGCGGTAGGCGGGAATCAGGGTGCTGGACAGGGCGATGCCAATGGCCACACTCAGGACGATTCCCACCGTGACCCCATCCACTTGGATGTAAATGGGCATGGCTCCCCCAATTCGATATCCCCCGATAAGAGCGAAGGCGGTTCCCGCCGACAGGCAGCCGACGAGCGCGCCGGCCACGGAAACCGTCAAAGACTCAGCGGCCAGTAGTGCCAGCAACTGCTTTGGCCGGAATCCCAGAACCCGTAGGATCGCCAACTCGGCGGTGCGTTCGCGGATCGACATCCCCATGGTGTTCGCCACCACTAGCAGGATTGCGAAGACCATGGCCCCCGAAACGCTCAGCACGATCAGCTTGACATTGCCGATCATGGCCAGAAAGTCGAGCACCCACTGTCCCATGGGTTGTGTGCGTGTTTCCATCTCGCCGTTTCGAAACTGATTGTCGATGGTCTGCATCAGGCGTGGGACGTCTTCCTCCGTCCGGGCACGCACCCAAAAGCCCCCAGGTTTGTCCAGGCGGCCCAGCGCTTCGTTCAGATAATCCCAATGGAACCCCAGCAAGGATTCGTCCTCAGCGGTATAAATGCCGCGCAGAATCAAGTCCAGATCGACGTGGTATCCGGGGCTTCGCAAATGGATCCGGTCGCCCAGCTTCCAACCGTACTTGAGGGCTGTCCGGCGTCCGGCTAGAGCCGCCGTCCTTTCTCGAAGGTACGCGGCGCGCTGATCCTCAGGCAGATGCCAGTCTGGGTAAACCTTGAAAAATGCGGCGGGATCGCTGGCCAGCGCGAACAGCAAGTCGTCCTGGCCGCCATATAGGCCGTCCACCATGTTAATGGGCGTCGTGGCCGCCACTCCAGGGAGCCGGGCGATGCGCTCGCCGTAGCTCAGCGGCAGGGGAATCATCATCGAGGTGCGCGACGAAACCATCAGCAGCAGACGAAGCTCGCTCGGCATCAGCGGAGCGTCAAAATAACGATAAGTGGCGCAGAACACCGCGAGCAGAGTGATCGTTGTGGCGACGCTCAGAAACGTCAGGATCGTCCGGCGACGATTGCGAAGGAGGTTCTTGATGACCAACTGGCTGCGCGTCATGGGTCTTAGTTGATTCTACGCGCAAAGCCAGGGGAAAGTTTAGAGGGAAGTTAACCGGAGGGACATTCTGGACTTATCCCGTGTAGCGCAACGCCTCAGCGATGCTCATGCGCGAAGCGCGCAAGGCGGGGAGCGTCGCGCTCGCGATCCCCACCCCCGCCGCGATGGCCAGCCCCAAGCCCACCGTCAAGTAGGTCACGCGGAAGTCCGCGAGGAAGCCGCCCTGATTCATGATGAACCCCACGGCCACGTAAAAGCCGAATCCGGCGCCGAAGGCGACCAGAGCGCCAAGCAGGGTCACGACGAGACGGACCATCTTCCTCCATCCGTGCGGAGCAAACGAGCCAGCGAAGAGCATCCAGGTGCCGTAGCCGCCGAGCAGGCCCACACCCAGGGCATAAATGAGCCCGAAGACTCTGCCCTTCGTCGAAGTGATTTGGATGAAGGCGTAAGTGGTCTTGGCTCCCAGCGCGCCGGCTACCCCGCCCACGAGAGCGATCATCACCGCCTCACCCACCAACAGCAGCAGGACGGCACGGGGGCGGAAGCCGAGAGTCTTCAGCACGGCCACCTCGCCCGTGCGCTCGCGGATCGACATGGCCATGGTGTTGCCCGCCACCAGCAGAATGGTAAAGACCACTGTCAGCGAAATAGCGTTAAGAAGAACCTTGACATTACCCAGCATAGAAACAAAACTCAAATTGAAAGCCTTCTCGGTCTCCGTCTTGGTCTCGGCGTCGGTGTTGTGGAACGTGCGGTCGATCGCGTCCATGAGCTTGGGAACGGTTTCCGCCGACGCGGCCTTCACCGCCAGGCTGCCCACCTGGCCGGGACGGCCCAGGGCCTCGTCCAGGTACTCCCAATGGAAGAACAGGGCACGTTCCTGCGATTCGTCGGAGGGAGCCGTGTAAACGCCTCGGATGATAAGCTCAGGGTCAAAGGGATAGATGGTGCCGGTCAGGGTGATGCGCTGGCCGACCGTCCAGCCATACTGCTCCATCAACTTACGGCCCACCAGAACGGCGCTGCGCTCGCTTTTCCAGGTGGCCAATTGATCGGGGGGAATTCTGTAGTCGTCGTAAACATCCTCAAAATGGTCCGTGGTAGCTGCGAAGTTCGCGAAGAAGTTTTGTGGGTCTTTGTAAACTCCTCCGAACCAGGTGACGCCCACCACGTATTTCACGCCCGGCATGGATTGGACGGTTGGCAGGTACTTGATCGGCAGGACCTCTGTGAGGGAGGTGGAGCGATGCACCACCAAGCGCAGGTTCGAGGTGTCAGACCCTTGCCCAAGCGACTCGAGCTTATCGAGGATCGCCCGTAGACTGCTCACCAGGAAAATGGACACGGTAATGCTCAGGACCGTCAAAACGGTTCTGCGCGCGTTGCGCGTGGCATTCTTCCAGATCAGCCGGGCCAACTTCATCACGGTTCTCCTTGCATCGGCACAAATTCCAGGAAAACAATTGTCAGTGGGGCAACCCTGCCAAGCTCTGATTTTAACATAAGAATCCGTGGGCCAGTGGGCCTCAGGGTAGGCTGGCACAGAGCGTAGCGCGGCGCTAGTCCCGTGACCGCCTAACGAAGTTCCGAGCCCGTGGTGCCCACGCGGCGCTTTAGTTGACTGCGAACGCTCCCGAAAAGAACCTAACCAGGCGGGCACGGGACTAGTGTGCGGCGACGGGGCCGGCGCCGTGGGGCTTGGCGCTCTTCATGAGGAACATGAAGGGGATCATGGCGAGGAAGGTGACGCCGAGCAACCAGAAGGCGTCTACGTAAGCAAGCATATTGGCCTGGCGAAGCAGGTTGCCGTAAAGCAGACCCTGGGCTTGCAGGTGGGCGAGAGTAGGATTAGAGCCTTGCGCCATGAGCGCTTGTCCGGCGCCCTGGAGGGCCGCGCGGTAGGGTGCGTCGAAGGGCGTCAGGTGGGCGACCAGGACCGCCTGGTGAACCTGCGCGCGGCGGACGAGCAGGGTGGTGACGTTGGCGATCCCCACGCTGCCGCCGATGTTGCGCGCCAAGTTGATCAGGCCCGTGGCGTTGTTCATTTTCTCTTTGGGAATAAAGTAGAACGCCATCATGTTAATAGGTATAAACAGAAACGCCATACCCAGGCGCGAGAAGGTCCAGGCCTTGACGGCGGTCCAGAAATCGAGATCGAGGTCGAAGTTCGACATGCGCAGGAGTGCAAAGCCGGTGATGGCGAGCCCGACCGCCACCAGCCAGCGGGCCTCTACTTTCTGGGTCAAGCGGCCCACCAGCGGCAAGGCGAGCAAGGTGAACAATCCTCCGGGCGAAAGCACGAGGCCGCTGAGCATGGCCGTGTAACCCATCAACGTTTGCAGCATGAGAGGCAGGAGCACGGTGCTTCCATAGAGCACGAACCCCAGCATGAACATCGTGACTGTGGCCAGGAAAAAGTTCCGCTCCTTTAACATGCGGAAATCGACGATGGGATCCTTACGGTTGAGTTCCCAAAGCAGCGCGCCGATCAGTCCCGCCGCCGCGATGAAGCAGCACCACACGATGAAGTTCGAGCCGAACCAATCGTCGCGCTCCCCCTTGTCGAGCACCACCTGCAGAAAGCCGAGGCCCACGCTCAACAGCCCCAGGCCGATGTAATCAATCCGCAGCCCGCGCAGGCTTTTGCGGATGAGGTAGGGCGGGTCGAAGATCAAGAACGTGGTCATCAGGATGGAGAGGACGCCCACGGGAATGTTGATGAAAAAGATCCATCGCCAGGAGTAGTTGTCGGTAATCCAGCCGCCCAGCGTGGGGCCGATGATGGGCGCCACGACCACGCCCATGCCGTAGACCGCCATCGCCATGCCCTGTTTTTCCTTGGGGAAGCTTTCCACCAGAATCGCCTGGGAAACCGGCTGCAGCGCGCCACCTCCCGCGCCCTGGAGAATGCGGAAGAAGACCAGCAGGCCGAGGCTGGGAGCCATGCCGCACAGGAAGGAGCTGGTGGTAAAGATGACCACACAGGTCATATAGAAACGCTTGCGGCCGAAGACCGAAGAGAGCCAGCCGGTGAGCGGCAGCACGATAGCGTTCGAAACCAGATAGGAGGTGAGCACCCAGGTGCTCTCATCGACGCCGGCGGAGAGGTTGCCGGCGATGTGCGGCAGCGCGACGTTGGCGACACTGGTGTCGAGCACCTCCATGAAGGTGGCGAGCATCACCGTCATGGCGATGACCCAGGGATTGGTCTCGCCGTTTTGTCGCGCTCGTGCAAACACGTGCTTCATAGAGTGTCTTGAGCCCGCGGCAGCCCGGCGACTGCCACAGGTTTGGCCTTGGCCAACGAACGGCCCGCCCGTCTCTTTTCAACGACTCGTTGTTTTATCGAAGGCCCTGAGTCTGCTTGCCGACTCCAGTCGAACCCTTCCCGTTTCAACGGGGTAAGAATCCGTTATACCCGACCCTTTCAGATCGCGCCCATAGGCGATTGGTGCGGCCGACTCTTCTTCATCAAAAACATCAGCGGAATCAAAGAGAGGAACGTGAGGCCCATCAGCCAGAAATCATCGCCAAATGCCAGCATCGCCGCGTGCCGCTGCAAGAGCCCATAGGCCAGGCCGTTTGCCTGGGCGACGGCATCAACAGGATTGGATCCCGCCCGGAACAAAACCTGCTTCGCACCACTCACCATCGCCTGGTAGGGCGGATCGAGCGGTGTGAGGTGGCTGACGAGCACGTTCTGGTGAAACTGGGTGCGGCGCGCCAGCAGGGTCACGACATTGGCGATGCCGAAGCTTCCCCCGATGTTTCGCGCCAGATTGATGATGCCCGTGGCATTATTGAACTTCTCTTTAGGAATGAAGTAAAACGCCATGACGTTAATGGGCACGAAGAGGAAAGCCATTCCCGCGGATTGATAAACTCTCGCCATCATGGCCGTGCGGAAGTCGATGTCGAGGTTGAACGTCGCCATGTGAAACAGCGAAAGGGCCACGAGCGTGACGCCGAAAACCACCAGCCAGCGCGCCTCGAATCGAGTGAGCAGCTTGCCCACGATGGGCAGCGTGATCAGTACCAGTAATCCTCCCGGAGAAAGGACCAGTCCGCTCAACAGTGCCGTGTATCCGAGCAGGGTCTGAAGGAAGATGGGAAGCAAGGCAGTGCTGCCGTAGAGGACGAACCCCAGCACGAACATCGTCACAGTGGCGAGGAAGAAATTCCGGTCTCTCAGTAGCCGAAAGTCGACAACGGGCTCTTTGCGCTTGAGTTCCCAGATCAGCGCCGCGACTAGCCCGACCCCCGCCACCACCGCACACCACACGATGAAGTACGACTCGAACCAGTCTTCGCGTTGTCCCTTGTCCAGAACGACCTGGAGGAATCCCAAGCCCACGCTCAGCAATCCCAGGCCGATGAAGTCGAGATGAGTTCCATCCTTCCATCCTTTGCGGGCGAGGAACGGCGGGTCAAAAACCAGGAACAAGGTGAGAACCAGTGAAATCACTCCCACCGGAACGTTGATGAGGAAGATCCAGCGCCAACTGTAGCTGTCGGTAATCCAGCCACCCAGGGTCGGCCCGATGATGGGCGCTAGCACCACTCCCATGCCGAACATTGCCATCGCCATACCCTGTTTGTGTTTCGGGAAACTCTCCAGCAGGATGGCCTGCGAGATGGGCTGCATGGCGCCGCCGCCCGCGCCTTGCAGGATACGGAAGAACACCAGCAAGCCAAGACTGGGTGCAAGCCCGCAGAGCATAGAGCTGATCGTGAAGATGGCCACACAAGTCATGTAGAAACGCTTCCGCCCAAACAGCGAGGAGAACCACCCGGTGAGCGGCAGCACGATGGCGTTCGAAACCAGATAAGAGGTCAGAACCCAGGTGCTTTCGTCAACGCCTGCCGAGAGATTGCCGGCGATGTGCGGCAACGCGACGTTCGCAACGCTGGTGTCGAGCACTTCCATGAAGACGGCCAGCATCACGGTGAAAGCAACCAGCCACGGGTGGGTTTCACCATTTTGTCGGGCGCGCGCGATCAATTGCTTCATAACAAGTCCTGGTCACCGCGTGGTTTCTGTCGAGCCACCGCCTGCAGCCTGCTGCCCGGCAGCCAGCTTGGCCTGGGCAAAGCCCATAGCCGAAAGGATGATGGAAACTACCGCTTCTTCTCCCAAGCTCGAGGAGATCATCAACTGATACAAATGGCGATTCGACCAGTCCTGGCCGAAATGGTCGCGGACGTAAGCGGCGCGGACTTCGTCCTGGGCGCCTAATTTCTTTTCCGCCTCGGCCTTCGTCAGGCGGGCGTCCCGGCGCCGCAGGCGTTCCAGCCTTTCACCCCGGGGCGCATAGATGAACACATGGAAGGCATCCTTCCGCCGCTGAAGAATGCACTGACTCCCGCGCCCCACAATCACGCAGTCGCCGATCGCGGCGGCCTCTTCGATGACCCGCCGGGTCAGACGTGCCGCCACTTCGGCGTCGAACCAGTTGGGGACGGGGCCTGCGATGTAACCCTTGAGGCCCGGCGACTGCCAGAGCACCTCGGCCAGCCGGTTGAACCAGGGGTCAAGACGCTCGTCGTATTTTTCCGCCACCTGCGGCTCGACGGAGGCGGCTTGCGCGATTTTCTCCACCAGACAGCGGTCGAGCAACTTCCACCCCAGGCGGTCGGCGAGCAACTGGGCGATCCGCCCGCCGCCGCTGGCGTATTCCCTCGCCACGGTCAAGACGCGGAACATGGCTTTATCCTCATTTCGTGATGATCGTCGCTTCGACGTTCATTCCAGGGCGCAAGATGGACTTGTCGGGCGGAATCGAATCCAGCAAAATCTTGACGGGAATCCGCTGCACGACCTTCACGTAATTGCCCGTGGCGTTTTCGGGCGGCAGCAAGCTCAACCGCGCGCCGGTAGCACCGGCGACAGAGTCCACGTGGCCGGTGAACGTCTGGCTGTACATGTCGATCTCGATCTCGGCCTTCTGGCCGGGGCGCACATGGGCAAGCTGGGTTTCCTTGAAGTTGGCAGTAACCCAGATGTCGTGCAGGGGAATCAGGGTGAAAAGTCCCTGGCCGGGTTGCACGATTTGGCCGAGTTCGACGGATTTCCGCGTGACCACGCCATCGGTCGGAGCGACGATGGTGGTGTAGCTTAGCTGCAGTTCCGCAGCCTCCAGGTCGGCGTGCGCCTTGGCTACGGCTGCTTGTGCGGAGGCCTGATCCGCCTCGTGGATTGAAACCTGCTTGTGGTTCGCCACCGCCTGCTGGAGCATGGCGCGAGCCTGCTCCACCTGCGCTTTTGCCGCCAGCATGGATTCGCGGGCGATTTCCGCACCTTTCTCCGCGGAAGCGAGTTTTTCGTTCGCGGCTTTCAGCTCGCTGTCGGCCACGCGCGCGGCGGCAAAGTAGGCGTCGTACTGCTGCTGGGAGATCTCGCTTTTTTCCATGAGGGGCTTCATGCGGGCCAGGTCCGCCTGAGCACGATCCTGGTTGGCTTGCTGAGCCGCCACGTGGGCGCGCGCATAGGCAAGCTCCGCCGTGGAATCCCTCTCGTATGTGAATCTCGCCTTATCGTAGTTCGCCTGAGCGGCCGCGAGTTGGGCGTCGGCGCCGGAGGTGACGCTCTGGGTGGTTTCCCGGCTCAGGGGAACGCCCACGCCCGCAGCACGCGCCTGGGCCTCGGCAAGCTCGAGCGCCGCCTTTGCCTGGTCTACGCGGGCCTGGTAATCGCGCGGGTCGATGTGCACCAACACTTGCCCGGCGTTGACCCGCTCATTGTCGTTAATCAGAACGTCGGCGACCGTCCCGTAAATCTTGCAGGCGATAGGCACGATGTGCCCGTCCACCTGCGCGTCGTCCGTGGAGATGCGGTTGTGGTAGTGGACCAGCAGCCCCACCGTGACGAGCGCCAGCACGGCGGCCACGCCCGCCACGCCGCGGCGGAATTTCGGGTCGGCCCAGCGTGACGTGCCTTTTTCGGCAGCTTCCTCTCCCGCGGGTTCGACGCGGCCTAGTTCTTTCTCCAATTCAACAACGTTGGGATCCATACTCGACATAGTTGAGCACCTTCACTTGGAATAAAGCCCTTCCATCTGGCCGGTAGCGTGCGCCACATCGGCTCGTGACTGGTTGTAACGGTAGAGCGCGACGATCTGGTTGTCGTTGGCCCGAGCCAGAGCGTCCTGCGCGCTGATGACTTCAATATTGTTGGCCACGCCCGCCTGGAAGCGGTCGCGCGCCTGCAAAACCTCCTCTTTGGCCAGCTTGACACCTAGGTTGGCTACCTCCACCTCGTGCCGCGCGGACTCCAGTTGCGCCAGCGCGGTCTTCACCTCCAGCGCGATCTGGTTGCGGAGGTCGGCCCGCTCCTGGGCCGCCTTCTTGATTTCCAGATCGGCCTTGCTGATCTCCGCGTGAATCCGGCCGCTGGTGAAAAGCGGCACGTCCACGGTCACCTGGTAGACGTAAGAGGGGATCGAGCTGGGGGCCGACAACCCCTGTTCGGCCCAAAACCCGCCAAAGTTGATCGAGGGCAAGCGCGACTCGCTGGCGCCGCGCTTTTCGAGTTCCGCGATGTGCTCGCGCGCCACGAGGGCCTTCATCTCCGGGCGGGTCGCGTAGGCCTGCTCGAGACTCTGGCTGGCCTCAAGTTCCGGCGTCTCGTAAAAACTCGGCGTGTCGGCCAGCTCGATCTCCCGGTGCGGGTCCAGGTTGAGCAAGCGCGCCAGACCATACAACGCGACCTTTTGTTGGGTTTCCGCTTCCAGTAGCCGCTGCTTCTCATTCTGAAGCTCCACGTTGGCGCGCAAGGAGTCAATTCCTGTTCCCACCCCGTGTTTCTGCAGGTCCTGGGCCTGATCGTAGAGCGCCTGGGCCAGCTCCACGCGCGACTGGGCCGCGCTTACCGCCGCATTGGCGCGCAGCTCGCCCAGGTATTGCGATACCCCCAGCAGCACCACCTGCTCGCGCACGGTCATCTCTTGCGCCTGGCTGGCGTTCACGCCTTGATGAGCCGCCTGCCAGCGTCGCCACAGCGTCAGGTCGAGCAGAGGCATGGAGAAATTCGGGCCGGCTTGAAAGAATTGAAACGGGCCGGCGTGTTGGGCTATGCCTGGAAACGGCCTGCCAAACTGGGCATGAATGTTGAAGCGCACTGCCCGGTCAAGAACCTCCAGACCGGCCTGAGGCAGCAGGGCGGAACGGGCAATCGTTTTGTCTTCCTGACTCTGGGCAAAATCCAAATTCGCGACCTGTACTTGAGGATTCTCTCTAAGCGCAGTTGCCACGGCGTCACGCAGCGTTAACCGGAGCGGGGAAGAATCCTGCCCCCGGGCAATAGAGGCCGCAAGGATTGGAAGCATGAGAATTAAGACCAGTTTGCTGGCGTGTTGCTTCAACTTCTCCGCCCCTTTGCCGGGCTTCGCCTGGGGCTTTTCCGGTGCGATCTCCTCAATCAGCGACTTCGGCACCAACCCGGAGCCGATGAGTTGCGCTCCCTGACTCGAAATGGAGCAAAGCAGTTTCTTTCCCGCCGGGTCGGCGAAAGTCACACCGGACAAATCCACCACCAGCCCCTTCTTCTTGTAGATGTCCGCCGACATACGCCAGCAACGCTCGAATTCCTCGACCCAGGGGCCGGAGAGTTTGCCCTCCAGCCTAAGTGTCACTTTTTCACCAACATCGGTTGTCGTGATGCGAAGCATGATGGCAAGTCTCCTCTTCGGACCCGGATATGGGCAAGGCTCGGTCCAAACTTGAGCCCTCTAATGTGTCTGTAAATCATTTGTCTTCAACACACTATGAGAATGCCGATTTCGTTTGAGAGTGCTGACGAGAAGCTGCCTGCCGAAATATCGGCAGTTGCCGGAATTCAGTCATCGGCAAGAGTCGTGCCGGAGGCATGAAGCTCAGCTTGCCTCCGGCTTCGCCCGGTGCGACGACCACGTCGCCGGTCATGTATTCGTAAGCATGATCGCCCGTGCCCTTGCCAACGGTCCGCCGCTGTCGCCTGCGCAGAAGTGCTTCCTCGGCCTGCCTTGCGGGTCGTGGATGGGAATCGTCGCCACTGTGCCATTTCGGAATGCTGCCGGGAACGTCTCGGAATCGTGACCGCCTTGCCCCAGAATCTGCAATTTATCCCCACGATAAAAACAATTCATTTAGCAAGCGGGCGCATGATCGAGGATAATGGGTCTTGGTCCGGCGGGGGTATTTGTCTCTTGAGGGTAACGCGGGTCGGCATAAGAGGTGGACTCAGTTACCCCCAGCGACAAGGACAGTTCGACCTCTTTGGTGAGCCTCTCGCAGTTGCTTCCCTTTATCTCTCACGGACCTGATGATTTCAGGGGCTCTTGATCGCCTTCTGGAGCTCTGCGACCGAGACAATGCTAAACTTCTGCGGTAGATGCGCAGGCGAAGGCGCATCGACCGGGTATTGTAATCGTTCTGCGCTGTTTCGGTCCAAACGGCTAGAAATACCCCGGCCTTCCAGGAACGGACTTGACATGAGCGAAACATCCACACCTCATGGTTTACCCCAGCCGCAGGGTCTTTACGATCCGCGGAACGAACACGATGGGTGTGGGATAGGGTTTGTCGCGGATATTTCCGGTGTGAAGTCCCACGATATCATCCTCAAAGGGATAGAAATCCTCATCAACCTGACCCACCGCGGGGCTTGTGGGTGCGATCCTCAGACCGGTGACGGCGCCGGGGTGCTCATCCAGATTCCGCATGCCTTCTTTGAGGCCGAATGCTCCCGGTTAGGTTTGGCGCTGCCCTCGCCTGGCGAATACGGCGTGGGCATGGTGTTTCTTCCGGTGGAGCCACACGAGCGAATGCTGTGTGAGGCGATCCTGGAAGAGATTGTGCGCGACGAAGGCCTCACGGTGTTGGGCTGGCGCGATACACCGGTGAATGCCAACACGATTGGACGTCTGGCTCGCAGCACCCAGCCTTACGTGGAGCAGATCTTCATCAAGCGGGCCTACGGAATGGACGTGGATACGCTGGAACGCAAACTCTACGTCATCCGCAAGCGTGCGGAAAAGGAAGTGAGCCAAACCGAATTGCGGGAGAAGAGCTTCTTCTACATGCCCTCCCTCTCCGCACGCACGATTGTCTACAAGGGCCTTCTGCTCGCGCCGCAGATCGCTAACTTTTACGTTGAGCTGTCAAACCCGGAAGTCCGGAGCGCCCTTTGTCTGGTTCACCAGCGCTTCTCCACGAACACCTTTCCCACCTGGCATTTGGCGCATCCGTACCGCTACCTTTGTCACAACGGCGAAATCAATACGCTGCGTGGCAATGTGAACTGGATGCACGCGCGGACTTCCATCCTGGCTTCACCCCTCTTCGGCGAGGACATCAAGAAACTCGAGCCCATTATTGCCCCCGGCGGAAGCGATTCGGCAAACCTTGACAACGCCGTGGAACTCCTGCTCCTGGCAGGGCGCAGTCTCCCTCACGTCATGGAAATGCTTATCCCCGCGGCCTGGGTGAGCGATCCGACGATGCCCGAGGACGTCAAAGCTTTCTATGAATATCATGCCTCGCTGATGGAGCCTTGGGACGGTCCGGCGGCCGTGGCTTTTACGGATGGTCGATTGATCGGCGCCAAGCTTGACCGGAATGGCTTGCGTCCCGGGAGATTTGTGGTGACGAATCGCGGCCTGGTCATCATGGCTTCCGAAGCCGGAGTGTTGCCGGTCGATCCGGAGGAGGTTCGCTTCAAGGGCAGGCTCGAGCCGGGGCGCATGCTGCTGGTGGATACGGAAAAAGGGCGCATCATCCCTGATGAGGAAATCAAGAAGCAGCTGGCCGCACGGCAGCCGTATGCGGAGTGGTTGAAGGAAAACCAGATCACGCTGAAGCACTTGGCCGATCCACCCCGTATCCAGCCCACCGACCACGCCACCATCGTCATGCGGCAGCGCGCCTTCGGGTACACGGACGAAGACCTGAAGACCATTATGATTCCTATGGCCACCAAGGGCGAGGAGCCCGTGGGGTCGATGGGAACCGACACACCCCTCGCCTGCCTTTCCGACAAGCCGCAACTGCTCTTTAACTACTTCAAACAGATGTTCGCGCAGGTCACCAACCCGGCGATCGATCCCATTCGCGAAGATCTGGTCATGTCGCTGTATGACTATATCGGGCGTGAGGGGAACATCCTGGAAGAAACGCCCCAGCTCTGCCACACGCTCAAGAAGCGTCATCCGATTGTGACCAATTGGAATCTCGAGAAACTGCGCCGCGTGAGTCAGGGGGATTTCCTGGCCACGACGCTCCCCATGCTGTTCCGCGTGGGTGAAGGCGAAAAACGCTTGCAGGAGGCGGTGGACAGCCTTTGTCGCCGCGCCTCGTTGGCGATCAAGTCCGGTTACACCCTGTTGATTCTATCCGACCGCGGAGTGGATGAAGAGTACGCGCCGATTCCCAGCCTCCTGGCGCTCTCCGCCGTGCACCATCATCTGGTCCGGGAAAAAACCAGAAATCAAGTTGCCCTCATCGTGGAGACGGGCGAGCCACGCGAGGTGATGCATTTCGCCCTGCTGGTGGGTTATGGCGCCAGCGCCATCAATCCCTATCTCGCCATCGAAACGCTGGAAGACCTCCACGCCAAAGGCTTCTTCCCGCCGGAGTACACTTTTGAGAAAGTCCTCAAGAACTACATCAAAGCGGTGGACAAGGGATTGCTGAAAGTCCTTTCCAAAATGGGGATTTCGACCCTGCAGAGTTATTGCGGCGCGCAGATCTTCGAAGCCATCGGACTGAACAAATCGGTTGTGGAGCGCTACTTCACGGGCACGGCCTCCCGGATCGAGGGGGTGGGCCTGGAAGTTCTGGCTCGCGAAGCCCTCCTGAGGCACAAGTTTGCGATGCAGCCCCCCGGTGAATCCGATACCGAACTGGAGATCGGAGGCAGCTACCAATACCGGGAACGCGGTGAGCGCCACCTGTTGAATCCTGTCACCATCAGTAAACTTCAGCATGCCGTGAGGCAATCGAGTCCGCAGACATTCCAGGAATACATCCGGATTGTCAACCAGCAGAACAGGAACTTCTACACGCTGCGCGGGATGCTGGATTTTCGGCCCGCTGGACCACCGGTACCGATCGAGGAAGTGGAACCGGCCTCCGAAATCGTCAAGCGGTTCGCCACCGGCGCCATGTCTTTTGGGTCCATCAGCAAGGAAGCGCACGAAACGCTGGCCATCGCCATGAATCGAATTGGTGGCCGATCCAACACCGGCGAGGGCGGCGAAGATGAAGCCCGTTTTCAGCGTGACCCCAACGGCGATTGGCGGCGCAGCGCCGTCAAGCAGGTAGCGTCAGCCCGCTTCGGGGTCACCACCAACTATCTGGTCAACGCCGAGGAGCTCCAGATCAAGATCGCGCAGGGCGCCAAGCCCGGCGAGGGCGGCCAGCTTCCCGGCCACAAGGTGGATGAAGTGGTGGCGCGTGTGCGGCACGCCATCGCCGGCGTCACCCTGATCTCGCCACCGCCGCACCACGATATCTATTCGATTGAGGATCTGGCACAGCTCATCTACGACCTCAAGAACGTGAATCCGCAGGCAAGGATTTCCGTGAAGCTGGTGGCCGAATCCGGCGTGGGGACCGTGGCGGCGGGCGTGGCCAAAGCGCACGCCGATGTCATTCTCATCTGTGGCTACGACGGAGGCACGGGCGCCTCGCCGATTTCCTCGATTCGGCATGCGGGAATTTCCTGGGAACTCGGCCTTTCGGAGACCCAGCAGATTCTGGTCATGAACGACCTGCGCAGCCGCGTTCGCCTGCAAGTGGATGGCAAGTTGCAGACCGGCCGTGACGTGGCCATCGCCGCCTTGCTCGGCGCGGAGGAGTTCGGATTCGCCACCATGCCGCTCATTTCCATGGGTTGCATCATGATGCGCAAGTGCCACCTGAACACCTGTCCCGTCGGCGTGGCGACGCAGGATCCCGCGCTACGCAAGAAGTTCAAGGGCCAGCCTGAGCACGTGATCAATTTCTTCTTCTTCCTTGCGGAAGATCTGCGGCAAATCATGGCGCAGCTCGGCTTCCGCAAAGTTGATGAAATGATCGGCCGGGTGGATTGCCTGGCGCAGCGCCAGGACGTGGACCACTGGAAAGCGCGCGGCTTGGATCTTTCCGCAGTGCTTTTCAATCCCCACGTGCCCACGCGCGTGGGCCGTCGGTGCATGATCAAGCAGGACCATGGCCTGGAGAAATCCCTCGACTGCCAGTTGATTGACCACGCGCGGGAGGCTGTGGAGCGCGGTAAGCAGGTGTCCATCAGTCTTCCCATCCGTAACACCCACCGCACCGTGGGGGCGATGTTGAGCGGCGAGATTGCCCGCCGTTATGGGGCCGCAGGCTTGCCCGATGACACGATCCGGTTTCAATTTACGGGCTCAGCAGGGCAGAGTTTCGGCGCCTTCCTGGCCAAAGGCGTCACCCTGACCCTGGAGGGCGAAGCCAACGATTACGTCGGCAAAGGCCTTTCGGGGGGCAAGCTTATCATCTATCCGCCTCGAAATTCGTCGTTCCAGCCAGAGGAGAACATCCTGGTGGGTAATGTCGTCCTTTACGGAGCGACCAGCGGCGAGGCTTACTTTAACGGTATGGCCGGCGAACGCTTCGCGGTGAGAAACTCCGGAGCCACCGCGGTGGTGGAAACGGTCGGCGATCACGGTTGTGAATACATGACCAAGGGAACCGTCCTTGTCCTGGGCAAGACCGGCCGCAATTTTGCCGCAGGTATGACGGGCGGGATCGCTTACGTTCTCGATGAGACGGGCGAGTTCGCTCGCATTCGCTGTAACCACGCCAGCGTGGATCTCAGCCCCGTCACCGATCCCCAGGATGTCGACCTCATCCAACTCTTGACTGCCCGTCATGCGGAACTGACCGACAGCCCGCGGGCAAAATGGATTCTGGATAACTGGGTGACCATGCTGCCGAAGTTCCTCAAGGTTTTCCCGCATGAGTACAAGCGAGTCTTGGGCATCCCGCGTGCCCCAGCCGTACTGGTTACGCCCCATGCCACAACAGCGCCGTCAACCGGGGAGGTGCTGCGTGGGTAAAGTCACCGGATTTATGGAGCACTCACGTGAGATGCCGGCGCGTCGGCCCATCGAAGAGCGCGTAAATGATTTCAGGGAAGTGTATCAGGAGTTTCCCGAGCAAAAGTTGCGCACGCAGGCGGCGCGCTGCATGGATTGCGGCGTGCCCTTTTGCCATACGGGTTGTCCGCTCAACAATATCATTCCCGATTGGAATGACTTGGTTTACCGCGTTCGCTGGAAGGAAGCCATCCGCGCGCTCCACGCCACCAACAACTTCCCGGAGCTCACCGGCCGTGTTTGCCCCGCCCCGTGCGAGCCCGCGTGCGTACTCGGCATCAATGAGCCTCCCGTAACCATCAAGAACATCGAGAAAACCATCATCGAGCGTGCCTTCCGGGAAGGTTGGATCCGGCCGGAATCGCCCTCCCGCCGCACGGGCAAGCGCGTGGCGATTGTCGGCTCAGGGCCTTCCGGACTCGCCGCCGCACAGCAACTGAACCGCGCAGGGAATGCGGTGACGGTGTTCGAGAAGGCCGACCGCATCGGTGGCCTGCTGCGGTATGGCATCCCGGACTTCAAGCTGGAAAAGCCGATTGTCGACCGGCGGCTCGATCAGATGATTCAGGAAGGTGTGGTCTTCCGGACGGGGGCGCACGTTGGGAAGAACGTCCCAGTGGAAGACTTGCGCTGCGAGTTCGACGCCATCCTGCTAACCGGCGGCGCGGAGAGCCCGCGCGACCTCCAAGTGCCGGGGCGAGAGCTGCGAGGGATTCACTTCGCCATGGAGTATCTCCCACAGCAAAACCGCCGTATCGCTGGAGATGTTGTGGACGGGCAAATTCTCGCCACGGGTAAGCGAGTGGTGATTATCGGCGGGGGTGATACGGGCGCGGATTGTTTGGGTACCGCGCATCGGCAGAAGGCCGCTTCGATCCATCAGTTTGAAATCATGCCCCAGCCGCCCCCCGAACGCTCGCCGAGCACTCCCTGGCCGCTCTGGCCGCTGCAATTGCGCACCGAGAGTGCGCACGAGGAAGGCGGAATGCGCGATTGGGCTGTGGCCACCGCGCGGTTCACGGGTGACCAAGGCGGGCACGTGAAACAGTTGCACGCGATCCGCGTCGACCCGCCACCCAAGTTTGAGCCAGTCCCGGGGACCGAGTTCACTCTGGATGTTGACCTCGTATTAATCGCTATGGGCTTCACGGGTCCGGTCAGGAATGGAATGATCGAGACACTCGGCGTCAAGCTCGATGCGCGCGGGAATGTCGAGACCGACGCGAATTACATGACGTCAGTTCCCGGGGTCTTCGCCGCCGGGGACATGCGCCGCGGTCAATCGCTGGTCGTCTGGGCGATTTCCGAAGGCCGCAAGGCGGCGTGCGGCATCGACAAGTTCTTGATGGGCGAAACCCACCTGCGGTAAGGGGCAACGGAGTAGCGCTGACCTTCAGTGTTCGTTGCCAAGACATACTTTACACGGGGTGCCAGGACATCCTTTACACCTCCGTCTCCTTTCTGGGGCCGTGGGACCCGGAGGGAGCCCGGAGGGCGACCGGAGGGTCCCACGGCCCGGCGGC
>Ga0208192_1000561_pt1 | contig 29044 bp, 29 predicted proteins | sample June2015DPH_13_1_2_FD_184711 | JGI IMG/M metagenome (GOLD analysis project Ga0208192, IMG submission 184711) | Peatland microbial communities from SPRUCE experiment site at the Marcell Experimental Forest, Minnesota, USA - June2015DPH_13_150... | ecosystem: Environmental > Terrestrial > Soil >... | reverse complement strand
CAACAGAGGTGGCATGGGCGGGCGCGGTATGGGTGGCATGGGCCGGCGCGGGGGCATGGGTCGATACCCGCAGGAGTCGCGTCCGGATGGGAAAAAGATCCTGGAAAAGATTTCCAAGGAAACGGGCGGGCGCCTTTTCGAAGTCTCCAAGAAAATGTCCGTCGATCAGATCTACGCCAGCATTCAAGAGGAACTGCGCAATCAGTACAACCTAGGCTACACGCCCGACCGCGCCAGCGTCGGGCCGGGCTACCACAAGATCCATCTCGTCGCTAAAGAGAAAGACTTGATCGTGCAGGCGCGGGATGGATACTACACAGACCGGTAAGAGGTTCTTCCTCCGGTGAAGCTCGACTGGGTTTTCAACCTGTTATAACATGGAACCGAGGCATCAGCATTGGATGGTGGCCAGTACCAGTTCGAATGGGACGAGAACAAAGCAGCCGCGAACTTGCGTAATCACGGCGTGCCATTCGAGCTCGCGTCCACAGTGTTCAAAGACCCGCGACTCCTCAGCGTCGCCGATCTAGAGCATGACGAAGTCGAGGAGCGCTGGTTCTCAGTCGGCTTGGCGAGCACCGGTGCAATGCTTTCCGTCGTTTACGTCTGGTCACAGTCCGATTTCGCCATCACGAAAATCCGGCTTATTTCGGCGCGCGAAGCTACTCGCCGTGAGATTCGCCAGTACGAGGAAGGCATATGAGTGATAAATCCCGCGAAGATGACACAATGCCCGCTGAGATCGATTTCAGCAAGGGGGTCCGGGGCCTTCATCACATCCCGTCGGGCGCAAGGGTTTTCTTGCCCGCCTCGATTGAGCGCAGCGTGTGGGAGTACTTTTCCGCAAAAGCTGAACAAAAGGGCGTTGAACTGTCGGAGCTATTGACCGACGTACTGAGGCGCGATATCGAGATCAATGAGGCATTAAAGTAATGCCGTCGTTTTCAGAAGAGCCGGCTTGAACTCAAGATCAACCTCACCTACTGGCTGGGCCACTGAGCGGAATGTCGCTCGCAGTGTTGTGGGATTGTGAGCGCAATCGCGGCGACGGCTTAATGGCAAAGACCCTGCACATCATCAAATGGAGAGTAATGAGGCCCGCGCTGGCCGCAGTTCTCGTGATGCTACCGCACGGAGCAGTAGCGGCGAGCGCAGGGAAAACCGTTCCCACCTTCTATCGTGATGTTCTTCCTATTCTCCAGCAACGATGCCAGAGCTGCCACCGGCCGGGCGAAATCGCACCGTTTCCGCTCGTGACGTACGCTCAGGCGCGCCGCTGGGCCAGCGAGATTCGCGATGCCGTACGGCAGCGAGACATGCCGCCGTGGTTCGCCGACCCACGTTACGGACATTTCTCAAATGACCCGACGCTCAGCTCGCAGCAGATGGAGACGCTCTCAGCGTGGGTCGAGGCCAAAGCGCCCGCGGGCGATCCGCATGATGCCCCGGCGGCGCCCCAATGGGTCGAGGGCTGGAACATCCCCCAACCGGATCGCGTGATTGAAATGCCCAAGCCGGTGGCGCTTCCCGCTAAAGGCGATGTGGAATACACCTACGAGATTGTGCCCACAGGCTTCACGGAGGACAGGTGGGTCGAGATGTGCGAAGTGCGACCTTCCAGCCGCGAGCACGTGCATCACGCTGTGGTTTATATTCGCCCGCCGGATTCGAAGTGGCTGAGGAACGCGCCGGTGGGAACTCCATTCACGGCATCGACCCTCCACGATGAACAAAGCCGGCATGAAGCGCACGGGACGGACAGTGACATGCTGCTGGTCTACGCGCCGGGCAGCTCGCCTGACCATTGGCCGGACGGAATGGCGAAGCTCGTTCCCCGAGGGTCGGATCTTGTTTTCCAGATGCACTACACCACCAACGGGCATCCGGCGCGCGACCGAACCCGCGTGGGCATGGTCTTTGCGAGGCAGGCGCCGAAGCAGCGAGTGTTGACGCTTCAGTTGACCAACGATCATTTTGTGATTCCGCCTAACGATCCCGATTATCGCGCGGAAGTACACGGTACTCTGCCCAATGACGCCACCTTGCTCAGTTTTTTCCCGCACATGCACCTGCGCGGCAAGCGGTTTGAGTACAACCTGATTCGCCCGGACGGCAGCGTTATCGAAAAGCTCCTCGATGTCCGTTGGGACTTTTACTGGCAATTGAGTTATCGCCTGGCCGAGCCGCGATTTCTCAAGGCTGGAACGGAAATCCAGGCTGTGGGATGGTTCGACAACTCGAAAAACAATCCGCACAATCCTGACCCCACGAGCGCTGTGACTTGGGGCGATCAGACGTATGAAGAGATGATGGTGGGATTTTTCGACATCGCCGTCCCGGCCCATATGGACAAGCAGCGTTACTTTGTGCGGCCTGGGTCATAATTTGCCTGTCTGCCCCCAAGCGAAAGTGGGCTCCCCGGTACTATTGGCTGCGGCAATTCCCTCCTACTTGGCTGTTGTGCAAGTCCGGGTTGAGGGTAAACTCGGCTCGATTGGAGACAACAACCATGGGACTGAAAATCGTTCAGGTGGATGCGTTCACGGATCAACCTTTTCGCGGCAATCCCGCGGGCGTCTGCGTCCTTCCCGGACCGCGCGACGACGCCTGGATGCAAGACGTGGCGCGGGAGATGAATCTCTCTGAAACTGCTTTTCTGGATCCCGTCCGGCAGGACGAGTTCAATCTTCGCTGGTTCACTCCGAGCACGGAGGTCGCGCTCTGCGGCCACGCGACTCTGGCCAGCGCCCACGTTCTGTGGGAAGCCGGGCATCTGAAGCCGGAGCAAAGGGCTCGTTTCCACACCAAGAGCGGTGTGCTCACGGCGGAACATAAAGGCGACTGGATCGAGCTTGATTTTCCGGCTGTCCGGGAACTACCCGCGTCCGTGCCACCCGGCTTGGCGGAGGCGCTGGGATTGAAGATCAAGTATCTCGGCAAAAACAAATTTGATTATCTGGTGGAGGTCGAGTCCGAGCGGACGGTGCGCGAGCTGGCGCCTGACTTTACGGCTCTGAAAAAGATTCCGGTTCGCGGTGTGAGCGTTACCAGCCGTTCTGACTCGCCCCAGTTTGATTTTGTCTCGCGATTTTTCGCGCCCGGGTCTGGCATCGACGAAGACCCGGTGACGGGATCGGCGCATTGCTGCCTGGGCCCATTCTGGAGTGGGCGCCTGGGCAAGAAGGAGTTCGTGGCCTATCAGGCTTCAGCGCGCGGAGGGACGGTTCGCATCCGGCTGAATGGCGAACGCGTGATTCTGGGCGGCCAGGCCGTCACCGTGCTGCGCGGGGAACTGGCGTAGGATTGCCGATTTTCGATTGCAGATTGCCAATTGGGGAAAATAGCTTTCAGCGGTCAGCCATCAGCATTCAGCCTTGAGTGTCCACCACCGATCATTAAGCTTGAGCTGATCGCTGACGGCTGATTGCTGATAGCTTTTCATTCGGCAATCGAAAATCGGCAATGCAACACACTTGCTCCGAACTTGGCCCCTGTTGTATGATTGTGGACCGATGGCCAACGGCGCCCACCTCCTGGACGCAAGTGCCGCGCGGGGTGCAAGCCCGCTTGCCGAGGCCATGTTCGCTCGGACTCACTCCATCGCAGAAGTCATCGAGAGCTTGTTGGCTGCGACTCGTGTCTCAATCGACGCGGCCCTCCACCGATTCAACAGCCGGAGATCGGCAAGAGCTCTTCTGGACGCCCACCAGCGCAACGTCCGTATCCGCATGCTCACCGACCGCAGCAAGTTTGGCGAAAGCGCCGCGACCCAAAGACTGCTCTCGAGCTGCGGTTTCCGCGTCCGCGTCACCCAAGGACGCGATGGCGACGACTCCAAGATGCATCACAAATTCGCCGTGCTCGACGGCCGGGTGGTCATCACCGGCAGTTACAATTGGACGTTCGCTTCCGAAGAGCGAAACCACGAGAACGTGGTGCTGCTGCGCGAACCAAAATTGATCGAGACCTATAACCACGAATTCGAGGCGCTCTGGGCGAAGTCCGATGAAGTCGATGAACCAGGGGAAAAGTCCGAGTCGGACAAAAGCGGTGGCTAGTGGTTAGCGGCGAGTCAGGACCAGCCGATTGCCAGCCACGGAAGTGCGACGATCGACCGAAGGCAGCGCGGCTCGGTCCAGCGGCTCGGTCCTTGCCTCAAGGTTCATTCTCGTTTCCTCCCTCGACGTAAGGGCCAGGGCTGACGATCTCGATCAACGCCAGGCTTTGCGGCTCGAGAGTGAGTGACAGGGACGACGTTTCACCGGTGGTCAGTTGCTGAACTTCCGGGGGTTTCAATTTCGCTGCATTCCGGAGCTGCCGTTGTTGCTGCCGGCTGGGGAAGTCCGGCTGGCCCATGGCCACCCAGGCAGCAAATGAATTCCCGTGAGATCGGTCCACGATCCGGATGCGGGCTTGGCGCGCGCCGGCGAGCCCTCGAAGCGATAGGTTGATTTCCTTGGGTGTGCTGCCGTTTCCCGGCGGCGCATAATTCCACGCCACGATGGCGAGCGAACCGTCCTTGCGGCGCGTGGCAATGACCGAATCGGAGTCCACCTGCAATCGCTCGGTCCCCAGCCGGTGCAGCAACAGAAATGCGTTATATGCGGGCTTGGGAATGTTGCCCGCCGCCATCAACCCGTATCCGCCATAGAATGGCCGCTTCACTACGCCTTGTTCCTCGAAGACGTCGGAGAAAGCCCAATAGGCCATGATGTCCACCAGGCCATCGCACTGGCGGATAGTGTTGGCGAGCCACGGCCCCATGAAGGGCGAGTCGGTGACCTCGACTTCGCTCATGTAGCTGGCATTGTACTCGCTGAAAATCAGCGGCAGGCTGGGTCGGGCGGATGCCTTTACTTGGTTGTAGACCTTCTCGACGGCGCGGGCCAACATCTGGTCGCGCGGGATCTGCTCGTTGGTGCCGAAAACGTCGCGCGCCGTGTCATTCGCGTACACATGAGTGGAAACGAAGTCTACCGGCACATTCTCATCCACACAATGTTTGATGAAGCGGTCCACCCAGGCAGCTTGGGCGGTTGACGGACCTCCTACGCGGAGCCGGGGACTGACTCGTTTCAACGCCCGCGCTGAAACGTCATAAAGGCGATAGTAAGTGGCCTCTTTAGGATCGCCCGCCCAGAAGTCGATGTTAGGCTCATTCCAAACTTCAAAGTACCACTGCGACACTTCATCGATGCCGTAGCGCTCGACGAGGTGGCGCGCAAAATGCTCGATCATGTCGCCCCAGCGGTCCCAGTCCTTGGGCGGCGAGTTGAAAGGTTTGTACCAGAATCCCTGGCGCGATGGATTTGATGCCAGCGTTTCCGGCATGAAACTGAGCTCAACAAATGGCCGCACGCCGTTCTCGAGAAGGCCATCGTAGATTTGATCGACGTAAGTGTAGTTGTAGACCGGATTGCCGTGCTCGTCCTCGTTATAAAGCCCGACTTCGTCATGGAAGATGGCGTGGAAGCGGATGTAGTTGAAGCCCGTCGCTTTCTTCAACTCGCGCAGGTCGCGGCGATAACTCTCGCGAAGCGAAAGGATGGCGCGGCCGGAGCCAAACATTTGTTCCCAATAATGCGGGAAGGGATGAACGGGCGCGTGCGCGTCAATGGTGATGGCCTCGGCGCCGGCGGATAGTAGGGCATTGTTGATCCTCGATTGCCGATTGCGGATTGAGGGCTCAAAACCTCTGCCGCTTTGCTGGGCGGCGACAGCAACGGGCCAGAAAGAGCTGGCCAGTACAAGTAGAGTCCAGAGACTTGCGGTGTGTCGATTTCGCATTGATTTTCGATTGTCAATTGCCGATTGAAGGGACCGGCAGCGTCTGCCGCTCGAAACCGTCGGCAGTCGGCACCCTTTCCCTTTTGGGCGTTTTCGATTGCCGATTGAAGGGAGCCGCAAAAAGTGGCTCTTGAACCGTCGGCGATCAACCATCTTCAATCGAGCATTAAAGGACAGTCGAGCGTCAATGTCAAACTCGCTGTTGAAAGCCCAGCCGCCCCGGAAGGTGATCACTTGCGCTCGGCATCCCAATTGAGGAGCGTTTGGATGGGTTCTGGTCCGCGTCTGGAGATTGGTCTGTGGCAGGCGATCTAGCCCAAGCGGGGAGTCAGCAGTCACCTTCTCGGCAGCCTCCGCGAGCACTCGCAAGGCTCGAAGCACGGTCGGATGGCGGCGCTGAGCCTCAAGCCGCCCAGGCTAGTGTCAATCCCCCACGGGGGAATCCTGGATTGCTGATGGAATTCCGCCTTCACATCAGACCAACTCCGAGATGTGGGGAGGGCTCAAAAAGGGCTTGACAAGCTCGATCTATATATGTAGACTTTTGGCGTGAAGACTCCCCGCTTATCTCGTGAGACTCTCCTAGTACTGCGACGGTTCGTGGAGCGCCCAACCGACTGGCGCTACGGCTACGAGCTGAGCCGTGAAACCGGGCTAAAGTCCGGGACGCTCTACCCCATTCTCATGCGCCTTGAAACGTACGGATTGCTGGAGGCACGCTGGGTGGCGACGGAAGAGGGCGTGCCGCCACGGCACACGTACCGGTTGACGCCGAATGGATTGCAACTGGCCCGGACCCAATTGGCCGAGTCGCACCCGCGCTGGGTGGTTCAGCAGCCCGCCTTAAGCAGGGGGTGAGGGTGTCATGCTGGAGACGCCTGTCCGTCAAGCCGCGACAGTGCTCCTGGAATCCGCGATTCGGATCGCGCCGCCGAATGCCCGCGTGTGGGGCGAGGCGATGCGCGGGGAACTGAGCTACGTGGAGGGCTCCTGGGCGGCGGTGATGTGGGCGCTCGGGGGAGCAAGCGTCATGGCGAAACAGGCCTTGGCCTCCCTCCTCATCGCGGGCTACCAACAAGGCATGGCGCCCGGCGATGAGCTCTTCGCCAAAAGTGTTTCCTTGCGCAAGGCGGCACTGGTCGGCGGCGCTGGATGTGCTCTCGCGTCGCTGCTATTTTTCGCTGCTCCGCCGTTCCGGCAGGCATTCCAGGTTGCGCTGAGGCCTTGGCGCGTCCTATTTCGGGCAGCCTCCAGGGATTTTCAGCCTGGCGTTCAGGCTCTCGCCACGCGGGCGGAGGCGCAGCACGATCCCGAAGGGATGGCCTTCTGCGCAGTGCGCCTCCAAAATCCCCGCGAAGTGGCACGCTTGGCGGAGGAAGCCGTGCGCCTCGACCCGAACCTCCTTTGGGTACACGCCGTGGTCGACATGCGCCACCCGGAGCTTCCCGAAACTAGCCAATGGATGCGGAGGCTCGAGCCATGGGATCCTCAAAATGCCCTTTTTCACCTCATTAAGGCGGAATCAATTGAGTCCGCACATTTTTGCGGGGGTGCATGGTCACGGTCGACTCGAGAACAAGAGCAAGCATGGCAGGGTGCCATGGCGGCAGCCTTCCGGTCTCCGAAGTTTGAAGATTACCTGGATCGCGTGGCGGAACTCAACCGCAAGGTCGTGCCTCGTTATGGCTTCTACGATCCGTATGAGGTCGAGTCCCGAGAGGAGCTCGACCTGCCTGTCTGGGCCTTCGAGAATTCCGAGCGCTTTGCCAAATTCCTTCTTCATTCCGGGGCAGACCTCGAAGCAAAAGGCGATCAGAAAGGCGCGCGCGAGAAATACTGGATCGTGGCGCGATTCGGCCAGGTGATCGATTCCCAGGGACGCACCGGCTTCGAACACCGAGTGGGCACGAGCCTCCAAGCCATGGCCTACAAGCAACTCCAGACATCTTCCGAGAAAGGAGGTAATCAGGCGGAGACCGCGCTCTTCGGTTACCTCGCGGCAAAATTCGAGGCTGTCCAGGGCGAGCATCCGGGGTTCCCCGGGGAATCGGCGTTTGGGCTGTATATTTCCAGCCGAAACGCCGCCGTGGTGGAGATTTCGGGGCTCATGATCGTCATCTTCTCCGGGCTCGTGCTAGTGGCAGCGTCAGTGCTGATCGCTGGCATTCGCCGAGGCGCGCAGCCTGCGGCCGAGCGAGCCAAGCCCGTGGCGACGATGGTCGTCTTCACTAGTGCGGTGGGTTTGTTGTTCTCCTCCGCCACGCTCTACCTCACCTATCGGCCGTACTGGTATATTTTCCAGAGCGCCATCCAGAGCGGCGGCAAGACCCAGACACGCGACCTACGTTATTTTCTGGGTTCCACTGAGACGCTGCCCGGCGTTTCGCCGCGCGTTTATCTGGATGCTTTCCTTTACGCCGGCTCACCGACGTTCTTATTTTATTTCTGGACAGGTGTAACCCTGTTCGGCGTGTTAGGTCTGGTTCTCATACTTCTGCGACACCTCTTGGGCCGTCCGTCGTCCGACGGACTTCAGCATAGTCCTCGGGTGCCATGAATTTTCGTTGGTAGCCGGAATGGCGGCTGCGACGACCGGGGCGAAGTGTGCGCGGAACGCGATGGAGCACGAAGACGGGCAGCGCCCAGAATGAGATCGGGAGCTGGTAGCACGACCTGTGTCATTCAGATGCGCGTTTTTTCTCAGGGTAGGGTCGCTGATCTCGGCGACAAAGGTGTGCCCTTGCTTGCTGCCTCGGGCCGACCGGAGGCTTCTCGGATGCGTCGAGTAATCGCCGTGTCGCTTCTGCTTGCTGTCGCCGCAGGCGCAGTCTGTGCGTTGCGGCCTCTTAAGGCGGTGGATCTCCACGTTTATCACACCGCAGCCGTTAGCTACTTCCTCCAATCAGGACCCATGTATGGTCCGAACCATGAATTCGGATGGCCGATGCTCTATCGTTACCCGCCCTTGTTTCTTTGTCTTTTCCGGCCGTTCGCCTCTCTTCCGCTCAGTGTTGCCGCGGGAATGTGGGCCGCGCTAAAGGTCCTGTTCTTGGGTCCTTTGGCCGTGATGTGGTATCGCCGATATCCCCCGTCGCGCCTTGGCCCAGCGCTTGGGATTTCCGCCCTGCTGCTGCTGCCGTACCTGCTGTACGAACTCCAGGTAGGAAACGTACAGCTCTTTCTAGTCGAAATGGTGTGCCTTGCCCTCTTGCTGTGCGACGAGCATCCCATCGCGAGCAGCCTGTTGCTCGGCCTCGCGACGGCGATCAAAGTATGGCCGGCATTCATCCTTCCCTTTCTTGCGGCGCGAGGGCGCTGGCGCGTGGGAGTGCAAGCCTTCGCCGCAACCGGGGCCTTTACGGTTCTGCCGGGTTTCTGGCTCGGTTGGACCAACCTCTTTCACCTGCTCAAGCAATGGTTCCTACAGGAACAGCGGATCAACGCCCTTCTGGGTGACCGCTGGTATCCCAGCCAATCCCTGCGCGGCGTCATGCTCAGGTACCTCACCCGCATGGACTACTCCGGGCTTCCCGATCAAAACTATCGGCCCGTGAACTTCGTTTCTTTGCCCGCCTGGGAAGTCCGGGAATTCTGGCTGGTGTTGGCGATAGTTTTGGGCGTGCTGGCGCTACTTTGGGTCTTCCGATGTGCCAGCGACGTCGCGGCACATTCCATGTTCTTTTGTTCGCTTTTGATCATTGAACCTAACGCCCAGCGGATCGCGTACGTGACATTGCTCTGGCCGTCCCTCTACGCGGGTATTGTGCTGACCGATCAGAAGACTCTACGGCTTGCCCGGTGGGTGCTTCTGGGTGCCGCTGCCGTAGCCGTCCTGGAGCCGCTGGTTCCGGGTGCGGCGTCGCAACGGCTGGCGCAAGTCCTGGGGATCGACTTCTTGGGAGTCCTTGTTCCACTCGCAATTGTTCATCTAGCGTGTTCTTCGCGGGGGATATCTTCTCCGCTGCATTGCCCTGCAAGCGGCACCAGCTCGGGGGTAAGACATGAGAAAACTCATCACGACAGTAGCGTTGTTGCTCGCGGTGCCGGCCTTGGCATCGGCGCAGAACGCGAACCATTAATATCGAGGTCAAGGTTATTTCTTCTTTGGCCTTGGTACAGCAACCGGCGGTTACATTAATCCCTTCATCGAGCACGTGGGCGGCGGCGGAGAGCTATTCGTGTGCAAAGGATTAGGCATGGGAGCCGAGGCTGGTTATGCGCATTGGGGAAGGGGCTATGATCAGGCTTGGATCGCTTCCGGCGACGTGTCCTAACACTTTCGTCGCAGCGCGAGGCGCGGTGGCGTCGATCCGTTTATGCTGATCGGCGTCACGGGATATTTCCCCACCAGCCAAGGCCGTGGCGAGCCTGCCGGCAATTTCGGAGGTGGCGTCAACCTGTGGCTGGCGGAGCACGCCGCGCTGCGCTTGGAAGTCAGGGACCATGTCTCCAATTACCACATGACCAACGGCAATCACTACATCTCGTTCCGCATCGGCGTGACGTTCAGATAGGACCAGGCGCGCAGCAGGAACACGGCCTCCCCAGCAACTGTCAGGGCGCCCGATTAGTCAGATGGCCCGGCGGTCGTGTTTGTCTTCTGTTTTCGCCGCATCGGTTTGGGCAATGAGTCGATCCAAACGAATTGCGCGTGCTTGCGATCTTTGCGAACGCGGTCGATGGGAAAGACCTGTCCGTGGATGACCACATAGACGCCCGGCGCGAGGAGCCGCGTGGCGAGCAAACTCTCGGTCAGGTTCTGCAAGCCGTCGCTGCCTTCAAATCCCAGCGGGGTCATCGCTCCGGTCAGGACGATCGGCGCGTGGAGGCGCGGCAATCTTTTCTGGAGCAGCAATCCGGTTTCGACCATGGTGTCGGTGCCGTGAGTGATGACAATGGGCGCACGGCGCGCGAGCATCTTGCGCACCACGCTGAGCACCCGCTCGCGATCGGCGCCGGTCATTTCCAGGCTGTCTTTGTTCATGAGCGGCACGATGTGAACGCGCGTGTCCGGCAGCCGCAGCAAACGGAAATATCGATCGACTTTCTTGCGCAGGTTTTGGACCGTGCCCGTTTGCTCGGAGTAGACCTTCTCGATGGTGCCGCCGGTCGAAATAATATAGACGGTTCGCATGGTTTCACTCATTGCTGATTTGCGATTGCCGATTGAAAACAGGATTTATGATTCCGGATTTGGGATCTCGCAAGCCCGAGAGCTCTCGCACTGAACCCCGGGTCCCCGACCCTGAATCCTTCGTCCTCCAATCGCCAATCGCCAATGGACTTTACCGGGGCACGTACGGGTCGAGCACGCGAAGGAGTTGTTCAGAGAAGCTGCGCGCGCGGTCGGTGGCGCTTTCGAGGGGCTCATCGCCGTTCACGGGCGTGATCACCCGCAACAGTGAGCCGTCGCTGCGATTCATCGAGATGGCGTCGGACACCAGATAGATTCTCGCCCAATACTCGCTGGCGATGATGCGGCCGTGGGCCTGATACCAATAAAGCGCCACCTGGCGGTCCAGCCCTTTAGAGATGACGTAGAGATTTACGGTTTTGGGCCCGTCCGGTCCGGCCAACTGAATGTAAGTGTGCTGGATGGGTGTCCATCCGGCGCCGGGCAGGCAATGCTGCGGAGAGTGCATGGTGTTTCCGGTGCGCTGGGTGGGGAAGTAAGCCAGGAAGAAATCCACAACGGGCTCGTCAGATTGGCGCGCGTAGGTTCTGGAGAGAAAATCTCCGTCGCCGAGGATCTCCCGGACGTCGGGCGCGAGGGGCTGGTCCTTCACGTCCTCCCAGTCGCCGATTTGTTTGGGGAATAAATCGACGGCTTTCCGTGAAGGCAGGATCTCGGCCTGACCGCGTGAGCGGAGAAACGTTCCGGCGCCGAGGAGCAAGGCCACCACCACCACGAAACGAATCCACGAAGCCAAATCTGTTTTCATGCTTTTTTCGGAGCCCACAATCGCCCCACCCAAGTCATCAAGCCGTGAAAGCCGAACAAGAGAACCAACGCCACGATAAAGATCACCAATCCGGTGAATTCGTGAAAGATGCCTTCGCCCTTCTCCGGGTCCCAGTAGTGCACTGTCAGCCCGGTGGCCACGATGCGGAATCCATTGGCCAGCATCGCGATGGGAATGGAAGCCAGGGCCAGAACCACGCGCCGGCCGATTCGAGGCTCGAGGAAATATCCGTAAATCACGGCCAGCGTCCCGAGCGACATCAGCGATCGAATCCCGCTGCAAGCCTCAGCGACGTCCAACTGCATGGCCGGCAGGGTTAGGATGTTGCCTTCGCGGAACACCGGGACGCCCAGCATGGAGAGAACGGAGCTCGCAAACTGCGAGGCCAGAAGCTGCAACGGAAAAGTGATTTGGTTGAAGACAATGGTCGGAATCGGCACGCCCAGAAACAGGCAGGCCCACGGGAAAAGCATGGCGCGAAAATGCTGCCAGCCCAGGAAAAGGATGACCAGTCCGGCCATCAAGAAGATCAGCGACGTGCGCGACAGGAAAAGCTCGGCGCCCAAGACGCCGGCGATCAGGATCGCCAGCGCTCCGACTACCACCACCAGCCCTGACCATGAAGGTTTGATGGGAATGCAGGCCAGGCGCTTGCGATCCATCCAAAGCACGAAAGCTGAAAACGCTGGGACGAAGAACCCGTGGGAGAAATTGGGGTCGTTATACCAATCCACTGCCAGCTTTCTGAGGATGTCGAAGTAGAGGAAAACGAGAAGGAGCAGAAGGGCACCGCCCTGCCACCACAGGGTCGTATCGCCACTGGCGCGGCCCGGCGGCGCCGCCGCCGCCGAAACGGCCAACTCACTTTCAGAGTGACTCATTGATGCCTGCCTCTCAAAAGCATAAACGAGGCCCGATCTTTTTGCAATCGCGTAAATTGGAAATTCGAAACTCGAAATTCGCCCGCGGCAAGCCGGGCCTCCAGTTTCCGCGTCCAGTTTCGGTTTTCCAGCTTCTCCAAATCGGGAATGGGGGGGTAGCCGTGGAGCGTATCCACTGATTCTAAACGACATTCCAGCTTCGTTCCCGACCCATCAGTCGCCCAGTTTCGGTTCGCCGGCTCCCTGTGCTACTCATCCCGAACTTCTACTCGGCGCGCGAAGAATCGTGTTTCGCTCGCCACTTGCCACTTTGGCCAGGTTTGGTTGCGGTCCAATGCCGCGCTAGGTTGTCCGGTTTCGATTTTCGTGCTTGGCAGTTCGAGTTTCGACCTTCGAAAAGGGCGGTCGTTCGAGTCAAGGGTTGGCGCAAGCGCACATAAACCTCCGGGCGGCCACGCTCCCCCTCAACCGGCCCGCCCTGCGGGGTCAGTTCTTCATGGCCGGAAAGTCATTCATACTTACAGTATAACCGGCGCTGAATGTCAAGGAAAAAATTCAAGGCTCGCGCCGTCCCTGTGCTACTGAATCCGGTTTTCTTCGCGGGGCTCGGGATGACATCGTCGGAGTCTTTTCTCATCAGCCTGCCAGCCCCCAGTCCCGAATCTCACGTCCCTCTCCCCGCCAATGGCTTTGAACCACAGGCACGACTCTTGGACTGAAGCGAGCATATCTGTTTCCAATAACATAGCGGCGCTGAGCTTCCCACCGCGAATGGCTTTGAACCCAAAAAACGGCTTTGAACCGAAGCGATCTTGTTTGTTTTCAATAAAAATTGGCTTTGAACCTCATTTTTAACATCTTTTTTTTCAGCGCAGCTCTCGCCGCCCCGCCCAAATCGGGAATAGTGACGGAACCGCTAAGCCTATCTTACTAATTCCAAAAGACATTCCGGCTTCGTTCCCCATTCTTCGGAATCCAAGATTCGGAATTCTCTGCTTTCAACTCGACGCTGGCCACAGCCTCCTTCCTCCAGTTCCTAATCACGAACCCCCTACTGTTCTACGAGCAGGAGACATGTGACCCCGAACAACATACTCCGCCCCTATCTCTTAACTCCTAAATCCTGAATCCTAAATCCCAAATCCGAAATCCTAGCTCCTAAATCCTAACTCCTGAATCCTAAATCCTGAATCCTAAATCCTTCTTTCCCATTCCTACTCCTAGTATAACCACTCGCCCCCATTTGTCAAGAGGTAATTTTCGGCACCGACTAACACCCGCCTGCCGAGTTTCGAATTTCGATTTTCGAGTTTCGATCTTCCCCGCCTGCCACTTGCTCCCGCCTCGCGGGACCACTCGCCACTTTGGCCAAGTTTGGTTGCGGCCCAGGGGCTGCGCTGTGTTATGCAGTGCGGCAATGGACGGCAAGAATAAGCTTTACTTCGGCGACAACCTCAACTTCTTGCGCGACTACGTCGAAGACGCGAGCGTTGACCTGATCCCGCTTCGCGGGACCCGCCATTAAAATCGAACGCCAAGTACAACGTGCTCTTCAAGGAAAAGAGCGGCGAGGAATCCGCCGCGCAGATCGACGCAGAAGCTTACATTCTCCCGTCCCTGGTCTCCGGTTCCACCCGGCCCAGTGCCTCGTCGGTGGCGAGTTCGGATGTCTCCTCATCAGTCAAATCCCGGATCTTCTTCTGAAGGGCCGATTTTGGAATGGCCCGTAGTTGAAACGCAAGCGCTACTGAATTCTGAGACAAGCCGCCCTCTGACGCGGCAATTAGAGCGGTTCCGGCGAGATTTGCCAGTTCCAAGTTAGCTGTAATGGGTATCACAAGGACTGATTGCAGCACCTGTGTGAGAGAATCGCTCTGCCAGACTACAACGGGTCGGCGTCGTGTTTGCTCACGCGGGCGATAGGCTTCGAGGTCGGCCCACCAGATTTCTCCCCGCTTCACCGGCGGTCCTCTTCATCGAGTTTGGCCGACCAGTTCCCAAGACCCTGCTCCGTGAGTGCCGACTCATCCGCTGTACAAGTTTTCGCAAGACGAGCCATATCCCAGCGCTTCGGATCCGGTTGCCGAACAACGATCAGACGGACGCGTTCTCCAGGGCGCAACGCCAATGGCCTGGTCGGCCTCAGCAAGCCGCTTTCGTATTGCGCCTCAACCAACCGCATTAGCGCCATCGTAGCACAAATGATTGACATATGTACACACGAATGTCATCATGCCTAGGTGGAAGAATCGATCGCGGGCTTTGACTGGGATGGTGGGAACCGGCGCAAGTGTCTCCAGCACGGTGTCTCAGCGGAACAGTTGGAATCTCTGTTCCTGCGGCCGATCATGATTCTGCCGGATCTAGCGCACTCCGGCGTGGAAACTCGATTCAAAGCCATAGGCAAGACTGCCGAGGGGCGGCACATTTTTTTGGTCTTTACGATCCGGGCCAAGAAGGGCGAGCGCTACATCCGGCCCATCAGCGCCCGCTACATGCACCGGAAGGAAGTTCAGCACTATGAAAAAGAAAATCCCAACCTTTAAGAGTGACCGGGAGGCGGAGGCCTTCGTAGACACAGCCGATCTGTCGGAATATGACCTCTCTCGCGCCAAGCCCGTCCGGTTCGAATTTGAGAAGAAGGGGGCGCGGGTGAACATGCGGATGCCAGAGCCATTGCTGAATGCGGTGAAGAGCCGCGCCAGGGAGCGCGGTATCCCGTATCAGCGATTCATCCGAGAGGCTCTGGAAGAGGCCGTGACGTCTCACAGCAAGTAGCCTGGCTGCTCCTGGTGCACAAGCGGTTTCTGTGGTCAGGACCGAACGGAAGCCAAAACGCACCAACGTTCAAACCTTAATGGGCTATGCCGATGCTGTGGACATGGAGCAGGTAGCGAGTTTCGCCCCTGAGAAACTCGGCGGCCCTTTTCATTTTCGGCAGGGTAGCCTGGAGCTGCGGATTTCCGGTCCACGGTTCGTCCCAACCGGCCGCACAGAAGATGCGCTCGAAAGAAAAAATCCGCACACTGCAAAGGCGGCAGTTTCGCCCACACCCTCAGGCACGTTCTCGGATCGGTCACATAGGTTCGCTGAATCGTGCTCCGCGCGCTCTTAATTCCTTCCGACAGCCGGAGGACCCGGTTGCCTGCGCTCAAGGGCGGGCTCACGCTCCCGTTCCTAATATACAAGTTTGCTTTTGTCGCTGTCGGCGCTTAATCTATGTTCAGAATCGAGCAAGCCATGGAAGTCTGTCCTCATTGCTCGCGCCAGGTCCCCGAGGCAGCGACCGTTTGTCCCTCATGTGGCGGGCAATCGAGGGCGCGCGGTAGCCAACTGCCGGCCAATGTAAAAATCAGCGGCTTCGCCATCGCCAGCCTTTACTTGGGCATCGTGTCGCTTCTGTTCCCACTTATCATTCTCGGCCTACTCGGGATGGATCTCCTCCCTCTTCTTCACTTCGGCGATAATAACGGCGGTCGCGTCTGGTTCGCAACCGTGGTGTTGTTCGCTTCGATCCTTCTCGGGGCCGTCGGCATCGTGTCGAGCCGGAAGGCACGCGAACGAATCAACGCAAGCGACGGTAGCTTGAAGGGAGTCGGCAGGCTCTGGGCTGGAAGGATCCTAGGCTGGCTGGTGGTGGTTCTTTACTTGCCGCTTTTCGCCATCACCGCTCCGTTTAGTCTCGGACCTCACGTCGACGGGAGTAAGAACGGGGCACGGCAGCTCTCCGCCGTCGGATGTCTTCGCACAGCCAATGCCGCTGCGGAAGCCTATCGAGCTGCGTATGGCAGAGGATATCCGGTGAATCTCGCCGTGCTGGGCCCGCCAGACCATGGCGGTGCAAGCGCTTACGGAGCCAACTTAATCGACCAACCTCTGGCCTCGGGCACGAAGTCTGGTTACGTTTTCATTTATCAGGTATCGACGAGGGATGCGAAGCATTTCCCAAGCGCCTACACCATCCTGGCCGAGCCGATTGAGGGCTGCGGCACGGGCCACGGCATTTGCTATTTTACGGACGAGAGCGGAGTGATTCGCATGGAAATCACTCGCGTGCCGGATAAAAACAGCAACCGCCTTGCCGGGTGAGCTAGCGGCTGGCGCATCTATGAAGGGGGCGGCGGCAGTCAAGGGGTTTTGTGTTTTTTCTTTTCTTCGATTGAGTGAGACCCGTCGTCGAGGCGGTGGAAATGTGGGAAACCCGCGATTGGTGCGGGTTTTCCAAGCGCGGTGAGTCATACTGATGCCGCCTTAATTGCTTGGCGCGGCACTCCGCACATGGGCGACCGAATTCCGTCTGGCGCCGAACGCCGCAGGAACATGCACGCCGCTCCGATCCGGTATTGCAAGCAAGCGTACCGCGAACCCGCGTGGTTCGGGTCTGCGGCTCTCTGACGCGGCGGGAGGAACCGCGGTCCGATCAGATCGGACCGCGCTGCCCGCTCCTGAAACCAGTTATTTCAGTGTAACTACGTGCCTTATACTTTAGCGAGGCGAAGCAAATGAAAAGCATCGAAATTCTCGGCGATATTGACGATCATCATCGGCTTCACGCGCAGGTACCGGAGGGCTTTCCTGTCGGCTCGGTTCGAGTGACCGTTCTCGCGGCGGAGGAAGATGAAGCGGGCGCGGCCTGGACCGAGGGCGTCTCTTCCGAATGGTCGGAAGATCTGGCCGACCCCAGACAGGACATCTACACCCTCGAAGATGGTGAGCCCGTCGATGCATCCCGGTGAAATCTATCTCGCGAAATTCCCGTTCGGCGACGTCCCGGGAATGAAGCTCCGACCGGTGCTGCTGCTCACCGAGCCCGTGGGCGCCATCCCGGAAGTTCTGACCGCCGACATCTCATCCGTCATTCCGTCGCGGCTTCTGCCTTCCGATCTTCTCCTCGACCCAGCAGTTGCAGAGTTTCGCGCGACCAACCTCAAAACCCCATCGGCACTCCGCCTCCACAAGCTGGCAACTATCCATCGCTCTAGCCTCGCCCGCTATTTGGGCGTCCTGGGCAGTGACACACAGACTGCCGTCGCCTCCAGACTTCGTGATCTCATGCGGCTTTGATGGAATGGGAGCACGGTATCGGAACTGCGGGCTTCAGGTCCGCAGTTCGTCCTGACCAGCCGCGCAGAAGATGCTCGTCGCTGCGGAAAAGGCAAGCCAGGCGCGGGAATGACCGCGCGGGGCGTTTGTTAGGATCGCGCGAGAGGCCAGAATAAACGGGCACTTTTTTCTTGACAACGCCAAGGGGCGGCGATATAGCTGCCGACTTGCGGGCGCGAATCCACCAGCCGGCAGGGAGCTTGTTCCAAGGTGAGCGAGGGTGTTGTTAAGAGCCAGGCGTTTAAGCCTCTGTGTAGGGCTGCGGAAGGACATGAGGAGGAAGATGATGAGACGTCCGATGTATTTCATATTTTCGTTGGGCCTCGTCCTCTGCGTTATCGGCGCACTCGGTGCGCCAAGGCCAAAAGCTGGGCCCAGCGCGAACGCACCGGGTATCACGAAGAGCCCGTTTGGAAAAATGCCGGAGGGACAGGTTATGGATCTTTACACGCTTACGAATCGCGGCGGTATGAAAGTCACCCTTACGAACTACGGGGGCAGAGTGGTTTCGATTCTCGTCCCCGATCGCCAGGGAAAAATGTCAGATGTCGTTCTCGGGTTCGACAATCTTGATGGTTATCTGGGCAATAATCCATTTTTCGGCGCGCTGGTGGGCCGCTACGCCAATCGAATCGGCAAAGCCCGGTTCACGCTGAATGGCGTGGAGTACAAGTTGGCGCAGAACGACGGCCCGAATACTTTGCACGGGGGCGTGAAAGGGTTCGACAAAGTGGCTTGGACGGCGCGGGAATCATCCAAAAATCCCCCGGCGCTGGAACTGACTTACGTCAGTCCAGACGGGGAAGAAGGCTATCCGGGCAAACTCACCTCGATAGTGGTCTACACGCTGACGGACTCGAACGAGTTGAAGATCGATTACACGGCCACCACCGACAAGGACACGGTGCTGAATCTCACCAACCACGCTTATTTCAATTTGGCCGGGGAAGGGAATGGCGACATCCTGAAGCACGAGATCATGATCAATGCCGACCGCTTTACTCCCGTCGATTCGACGTTGATTCCCACGAGCGAATTACGAAACGTCGAGGGCACGCCGTTCGACTTCCGCAAGGCAACGGCCATCGGGGCGCGCATCGACGCGAATGACGAGCAGATCAAATTCGGCCGAGGCTACGATCACAACTTCGTGCTGAATCGAACCGGGCGCGGTCTATCGCTCGCGGCGCGCGTCACCGAACCGCAGTCCGGCCGCGTGTTGGAAGTGCGGACCACTCAGCCGGGCATCCAGTTCTACACCGGGAATTTTCTGGATGGCAGCGTTCACGGCAAGGGCGGCAAGGCTTACGGGCGCCGCTCAGCCTTCTGCCTGGAGACTCAGCACTTCCCGGATTCGCCCAATCAGCCGAAGTTTCTGTCGGCGGTCCTAAAACCCGGACAGACCTATCACGAGACGACCATCTACAAGTTCTCGACCGTAAAGTGATGAACTATCAGAAGGGATAAAGGGGGCTCGGGATTCGGGGTTTGGGATTGGCGGATGAAGAGACCCGATCCTGTCTGCGAACCCCGAAACCCGAAACCCGAATCCCGTAGGACTAGTGCGGCGGCATGCCGGGGAAATCCATCTTCTGCGGTTCGCCCGTGATTTGTGAAGTCTCGTGCTCCAGGACTTTTTCGAGCACCATCGTCGTGTCACGGGAGGTCATCTTGACGAGGCCGTAGGGCGAGACTGTGGTAGTGAACCAGACGTCCGAAGTGCCGTATTCGGTTTCACTGCGGAAGTGCTGACATTCGAAAGTGCCGGCCGGAACCGTGACGCTCTCGGTGCCCAACAGTTCTCCCCTGCCTTGCGGCGCTGCTCCACCCTCCGGCTTCGGCGCATTCTTCGCCATACCGCCCATCATGCCCATCATGCCGATTGGCATTTCCATCGGTGGGCGCGGCGGCGTCTGGACAATCATCCGCTTGATCCCCGGCTGTCCGCCACTCAGGACCATGAGTTGCTTCATGATCATCCCACCTCCCTTTCCGCCCAGCATGCGCGTCTCCATCCAGTAACCATCGGCGCCATCGACGGACTCTTTGCCCACGACGGCGATAGCCATTTCCATCTTGCCTTGCTTGGTTGACATCTCGTACTGCGCCCCCGCACCAACCACGGGCTTGAGTTCGCCGGGAATGTGCGGCGGCCGCATCCCCATGCCCATTTGTGCCCACGCTGCGGCAGACAAGCCGAGGCACAACGTGAACGCGATGATGATGCTCCGGAAGTATTTCATTGGAATTTCCCCCTTTTCTTGACGCCGAAAATCGAAATTCGAAAATCGAAAGTCGAGCCTCATGCTTTGACGCCGCAGTCATTCCCGCGCAAGCGGGAATCCATCTGCGGTCTGACCCTCCGAGTTTCGATCTTCGAATTTCGAATTTTGATTTTCGCTTCTCTCCAATCGTCAATCGAAAATTACTTCTCCGCCGCTCCAATGGCGCGGGCCTTCTTGAACTCTTCCCAAACGCTCGGTCCGTATTTCTCCTTGGGCACAAACTCTCGAACGGCAAAAGTGATGCCCAGCGTCTTCTCGTTTATTTCCGCGCCCTTTTGGGGCAAGTAGTCAAACACGCTGCGATTCGCGCCGTAGTAAGCGCAGAGGCACACGTTTTCCGCGGTCTCGATCGCGTAGAGCGCCCATGCGAGCGGCAGCGGGCGGGTGGGATCGACAATCACTTTCATCTCGGTTTCAATGATCTTACCGCAAATGGGTTGTGTGTGCGCGGATGCCGGGGGCAATGCTGGACTGGTACTCATTTCTGTTCTCGGCTCGGGCGGCCTTTGTCCCGTTCCTCAATTCCAGGCGAAGGCCCTCTTACCTGATGCGACGTTGAGGCTTAGGATCTGGCGCGATGATTCGCGTTTCGCCCTCAGTGTGTGCTGCTCTCGACCGTCAGGCCGACAGAAAACATACATCCACTCGGCAGTTTCGTCAACCTTGGCAGCCCCCGAAGAAGCCATGACTTGGCCCTTGGCCGGGGTGCGAAATCGGCTGTCTTTCATTTGCCAGCGGAGTTATATTGACCACGGTGATCGAACCCAAGCTTTTTGGTTGACGACTCCTGAGGTCGAACTTGTCGACTCGCGGGCTGGCGTAGGCCTTCGGGTTTGCGCAATCTGCGATTCAGTGGGGAGACAAAAAACCATGCTGGCGATAAATCGAAGGCAATTCCTCGCACGAGCAGGATCGAGTTTGGGCGCATTGTCGTTTGTGGCTGCGCGCCGGCTCGCTGCCAATCCCTATGACATGCCAATCGGGTTACAGCTCTACACCGTCCGCGACCATATCGAAAAGGATCTGGACGGGACGCTTCAGCGCGTGGCCGACATCGGATACCGGATAGTCGAGCTGGGCGGCTTCGACTTTTATGGGAAGAAACCCGCGGAACTCCGGCGCATTCTACATGGCCACGGCCTGAAGGGCGAGAGCTTGCACTTCGACGAGGCGGAGTTGAAGTCCGACCTCCCGAAGCGGATTGCCGACGCCCAGGAATGTGGCCTCACTTACATCGGGCTGTCCAGCCTGGATGAGAAGGATCGAGGCTCGCTCGATGCGATTAAGCGCGACGCCGAATGGTTCAATCAGGTCGGGGAAGCCGTGCACAAGGCCGGCTGCCGTTTCTTTTATCACGGGCACAACTTCGACTACGCCCAGGTGGGCGGCGCGGTCGAATACGACGAGCTGATTCGGCGCACCGATCCCAAGTTCGTGAACTTCGAACTGGACTGTTTCTGGTGCGTGCGGGCCGGGAAGGACCCGGTAGATTACTTCCAGCGGTTTCCGGGCCGCTTTCCGCAGCTTCACATCAAGGACTTGAAACCGGGGTATCCTCCTACAACGGGCGAGGACTTTCGCCCCGGCGCCTTCACCGAAGTCGGCCAAGGGATCATCGACTGGAAGAGGATCTTTGAGGCCGCTCCCAAAGCCGGCTTGCAGCATTTCTATGTGGAGCAGGACGAATGCGACCGGGACTCGCTCGAGAGCGCCAGGATGAGTTACGAGTATCTCCACAACCTGAAGGTGTGAGTTCGTTGGAGGACGCGCTCAAGGCGGGTGGCAAGAAAAACAGAAACGGCCTGGGTGTGAGGCCCAGGCCGTTTCACAGCAGTCGGACGGCGAGGAGTTGCCATGGTGGGCTTGCTGGACGACGGTCGGTAATCGCTGTGTGTGCTCCTCGCCTCGGGCGCACACCCCGTCCGGAGAACAACCGACTACTGCACCGTCAGCGTGTAGGTAATGATGGCGGAATCCGCACCCGTCAGTCCAGCGGCGTTGGTGGGAGCGATGGACACGCCGATGTAGCGTGTAACAGCAGTTGCGCTCGCCAGGTTCGTGCCAACGGAAGTCTGGGCCGCGACGTTGGTGGACATGGCGGTCAGGGCGGCGCTGGTAGCCGGGGCGCTGTTGGACTGGACCACCGTCAAATTCGCCTTGCCGAAATTGGTGGAAACATAGGCATTCAACGTGTTGGTCGAGACCGGTTGGCTAGTGAAGATCGGGGTCAGCTTGTAGTCCGTATAGTAGAAGGCGTTGGTGACGCCGGGTGTGGTCGGTGCAAACTGGTTGCCGCAGGCTGGAACGTTGATGCCGAGAGCATCGACGTTGCCGAAGCTCATGTTGAAATCGGCGCCGCCGCCGCTGTTAACGGTGCAACCGCTTCCGGTGGAGAGGGTTAACTGGATGGCGGACTGAACGGTGACGCTCACCTTGAGGGTGGGCGATATGGTGTTGGTGTTGGTTGCCTGAGTGATGGCGAAGGCAGGCATCGCCGCCAAAAGCAGAATTGCGGCCAGAAGAATCGCTGAACGGTGTTTCATTGTATTAGTCTCCTTTTGATGTTCTCTAGTTCTCACGCCGGTAGATATGGCATTCGATATGCCAACCTTCAATATGTCAGTAACGTCCAAAGGTTCAGTCACTTAGGGGGAAGAGCGAATAAGGCGTTACACGGAAAAGCGTCCATAATAGTTACAGGTGTAACAGAATGGGACAGTGCGTGGACCTTGTTGGCGTATCGATTGTATCGAGACAGAATGGCCTACGGTTCTTTGCACCGGCGCCCGACTTGCTTTTGCTTGTCCTGCCTCTTTCCGGCTGGAAGAGTTGATGTTGCCGGGTGTTCCGGCTTTTGAAGCGTCCACGGCTGGTGGGCCCAAGCTAGTCAGAAGACCAGCCACTCAAGTTGGCTGGGAGGCACGGATTCGAACCGCGGTGCGCAGATCCAGGTTCTGTCTGAACTCACTGATTCCAAAGGAAATCAACACCTTGCATCGGAAACTCGCGGCAGAATCCGGAAAATCCCGCAACGCAAACGCAACCAGAAAACCATCCCTCAGCATCGGCTGCGGCAAAAGACCTGGGCGTTGGCGAGCCACTTGCCGGAGACCACATCAGCGCGCCCCTTGCTGCCGAGGCTTAACGGTGATACTGAGTCTGGTTCTGGTCGTGCTGTTGGCATATCAAACGGTGGTAGGCCAGACCTCTGGTACAGAACGGAAATCCCCAAGGCCTGGGGTGAAAGAGGTTCAGATTCCGTTTGCTTCCTTGAAGCCTGCGGCGACGTTTAGAGTCGGGAGGGCCGCAGATTGAGTTCTGGTGACGGATGATTCTGTCTGGGTCTCGAGCTCGAAACCGGATTCGGTCGAGCGCATCGACCCCGCTAACAATAAGATTGTTGCCGAAGTCAGCTTGCCCGGCGAGGCATGCTCGGGCCTAGCCTTCGGGTTCGCTAGCCTCTGGGTTCCGCTCTGCGGCAAGGAACCCTCGCTCGTTCGGGTTAGTGTTTTGACGAACGAAATGCGAGCCACACTGCCGTCCAGGCCGGCGGGTCCGGAAGGAGGAATCACCGCCAGCCCCGACAACATTTGGATTGTCAGGGACCAGAACGGCACGCTCAGTCGAGTCGATCCAGTAACCGGTAAGATTTGGCAAAAGATATCAATACCTTCAGCTTCCTACGTCATGCCGTCTGCTGGGTGAGTACCTCGTCAATCCTCCGCAATTCCTCCTCAGAAAACTTCAGGTTGGCGAGGGCGGAGACATTCTGCTCGATCTGCTCGGTGCGGCTGGCTCCGATCAGGGCGCTGGTCACGCGATTGTCCCTGAGGACCCAGGCCAGCGCCATTTGGGCTACTGTCTGCCCGCGTTCGTGGGCCAACTGGTCCAAGGCGCGAACCTGGTTGAGCCGGCCCTCATCAATGTCCTTCGGCTTCAGAAAACCATGTGGCTTGGAGGCGCGCGAATCGCCCGGAATGCCTTCAAGGTAGCGGTCGGTCAGCATCCCTTGCGCCAGCGGGCAGAAGGCAATGCATCCCACGCCTTCGGTCCCGAGCAGGTCGAGCAAGCCGTCTTCAATCCAACGCTCGAACATCGAGTACTTAGGCTGATGGATGAGGCAAGGTGTGCCCAACTCGCGCAGGATTTTCGTCGCCTCCGCCGTTTGCTGGACGTTGTAGCTGGAGATGCCCACATACAACGCCTTTCCTGACCGGGCTGCATGGTCGAGGGCTGACATGGTCTCTTCGATGGGCGTTTGAGGGTCGGGCCGATGGGAATAGAAAATATCGACATAGTCCAACCCCATGCGCTGGAGGCTTTGATCCAGGCTGGCGAGAAGGTACTTCCGAGATCCCCAGTCACCATACGGGCCCGGCCACATCTCCCAGCCAGCCTTCGTGCTGATCACCAATTCGTCGCGGTATGCCGCGAAGTCCATTCTCAGAATGCGCCCGAAGTTCTCCTCCGCTGAGCCCGGCGGAGGGCCGTAGTTGTTGGCGAGATCAAAATGCGTGATGCCCAGGTCAAATGCCTGGCGAAGCATCGCCCGGCTGTTCTCGAAGACGTCAACTCCGCCGAAGTTGTGCCAAAGGCCAAGGGATATGGCCGGCAAGAGCAAACCGCTCCTGCCGCATCGGCGGTACACCATGGAGTCATAGCGCTGGTCGCTGGCTGTGTACACTTCGTCCTCCGTCAATTATTGCCCAAGATCCGAAACTCGAAAACTTGTGCTGTGCGCAGCGAACGCATCGAAACTCGACGCTGAGCCGCCAAGACAAATTCCCAGTTTCGAGCTTCCGTCTCTTCACAGTCGACAGTCGTCAATCAGCAATCGGCAATGAGCTAACTCAGCGTCGCTTGTACCAACACTTCCCGCCGGCCGTCGCGTGGTTCGGGGACAGTATCACCCTGAATCCCAACGCCGTCCACTGTCAGCGCGATTCGGTTGCCGTCGCCCGCGCGCTCGACGGTGATGTGGTAAGTCACTCCGCGGAAGGTGCGAGTAGCTTTGAATCCACGCCAACTCTTCGGAATGACGGGCGCAATCTGAAGTCCGTCATAGGACGTGCGAATGCCGAGAATCCACTGAGTAATGGCGTAATAGTTCCAGGCCGCAGTCCCGGTTAGCCAGGAATTCTTGGCTTCGCCATGCGTGGGAGCGTCCCGCCCGGCGATCATTTGGGCGTAAACATAAGGCTCGCATCGATGCAAATCACTGATGGGTTCTCGCGCCGAAGGATTGATGCGGGAATAGTAATCGAAGGCTCGATCGCCGTTTCCGAGCCGCGTTTCCGCAATCATCACCCAGGGATTATTGTGGCAAAAGATGCCGGCGTTTTCCTTATAACCGGGCGGATAAGACGAAATCTCGCCCAGTTCGAGATAGTACTTTGAGTACGCGGGCTGCTGCAGAATGATGCCGTGTTCGGTGGCCAAGTATTTGCCAACCGAATCCATCGACTTCGCAGCCATGCCATCGTCCAATCCGATGCCGGCCAGCACCGAGAAGCCTTGAGTCTCGATGAAGATCTTCCCCTCCGCACATTCTTTTGAGCCGACCTTGCGGCCAAAGTCATCGTAAGCGCGCAAGAACCAATCGCCATCCCAGCCATGTTTGCGAATGGTCTCTTTCATCTTCATCACTTCAGCGAGATAACCCTCCGCCTCGTCGTTTTTGCCTCGCGCACGGGCAATCGCCGCGAGTTCTTCCCCTGCGAGCACGAAGAGCGCCGCAATAAAGACGGACTCGGCTACCTTCCCGTCTTTATTGGTCGTGGTTTGAAACGACTGCCCCGGCGTATCAGAAAAGCAGTTCAAGTTGAGGCAATCGTTCCAGTCAGCCCGGCCGATCAGTGGCAGACCGTGAGGTCCAAGCCGGTCGAGCGTGTACTTGAAGCTGCGCTGTAAGTGCTCGTAGAGGGGCTGCTCGGAACCAGGTTCATTATCGTAAGGGACTGGCTCGTCCAGAATGCTCCAGTCAGCCGTCTCCTTCAGATAAGCCGCCACGCCCAGGATGAGCCAGTGCGGGTCGTCGTTGAAGTTGCTGCCAACCTCATTGTTGCCGCGCTTCGTTAGTGGCTGATACTGGTGATAGGCGCCGCCGGTGGGCAACTGAGTGGCGGCGAGATCCAGAATGCGTTCGCGGGCGCGCGCCGGAACCATGTGCACGAAACCCAGCAAGTCCTGATTGGAATCGCGGAAACCCAGGCCACGACCGATGCCAGACTCATAGAACGAGGCGGAGCGCGACATGTTGAAGGTTGCCATGCACTGGTACGCGTTCCAGATGTTGACCATGCGGTTGGTGTGCGCGTCCGGCGTCTCGACCTGGAGGATGCCAAGCAAGCCATCCCAATACTGGCGCAGCTTCTGGAACGCGGCCTCGACGTTGGCAGCGTTCAGGTACTTGGCGATGATCGGCTTCACCGTCCTCTTGTTGAGGATTTGCGAATCGGGTGGATCGAACTTCTGGTCGCGCGGGTTCTCCTGGTAACCCAGCACAAACGTGATCTGGCGGGTTTCGCCAGGCGCGATTTCGGCCTTTACTTGGTGCGCGCCGATCGGAGCCCAGCCGTGAGCGACGGAGTTGCTCAACCGTCCGCGCTCGACGGCCACTGGCTTGTCCCAGCCGCGGTACGGGCCGACGAAGGCTTCGCGCTGCGTGTCAAAAGCTTCGACTTTGCCCGAGCAGGCAAAGTAGGCGAAGTGATCGCGGCGCTCGCGGTATTCCGTTTTGTGGTAAATGACGCCGTCCTCGATCTCCACCTGGCCGATGCTGAAGTTGCGCTGGAAGTTTGTGGCGTCATCCTGCGCATCCCACAAGCAGAACTCGATGCTGGAGAAGACCGAGAGCGAAGCGCGCTGAGTACGCTGGTTGGTGATGCTGAGCTGCCAGATCTCGAGATTCTCATCCAGCGGAACGAAGTAGTTAGTGTGAGCCTCAATGCCGCGACAGCGAGAACCTACGATGGTGTAACCCATGCCGTGACGGCACGTGTAATTTTCGAGATCGTGTCGCGTGGGCTGCCAAGACGGAGACCAGAATTCACCCGATTCGTCATCGCGCAAATAGATGTAACGCCCGCCGAGATCGTACGGGACATTGTTGTAGCGGTAGCGCGTGATGCGCCGCAGCCGGGCATCCCGGTAGAACGAATACCCACCGGCCGTGTTCGAGATAATCCCGAAGTAAGCCTGGCATCCAAGGTAATTGACCCACGGCAACGGTGTATCAGGCCTCGTGATTACGTATTCTCTCTTCTCATCATCGAAGTGACCGAATGTCATATGATTGCTCCCGGAGATGAAATATTCTCGGCTATTGGGGCACCTGCGGCAGGTTCTTGGCCGTTGCCCTGTCAAACAGCCCAAGCCTTTTGGTGGATGTCCGCGTGATTATACCTTAAGGCGATGTGAAAACTGGCCGGATCGTTTTCCTGGAGATGATGCCACGGTTCGTCGCTGCTGCCCAGATTTGACAATTCAGACAGGGTTGCGTCAAAGCCCGATCGAGTTTGACTGGACCCCTCACCCGTCCTCCTTCGTCGGACACCCTCTCCCCAAGGGAGAGGGCCAAAAAATCAAAATCTCAGCCCTCCCCCTAGGGAGAGGGTGGGTGCTGCGGCGACCCGGGTGAGGGGCCATTTGCTCATCTGGGCGCGACTCTGACGGAGCCCTGACAATTCAGATTGCAAAGCGCGCAAGAAAGCGAGACACTCATCCGAAGAAATTTCCCAAATCACGACGAAGCGAGATGACCGCCATGCTGAGATCGTCCGGTGGGTCGAAGGTTCAAGTATACTTTCGTAAATTCCTGTTGAAGTTGGTCATTTCCTTTCATCTGATCTTCCTCTCCGCTGCATTTGCGAGCGGCGGGGAGACGCCCAGCGTGAACATCAAAGTGGATCAGGCGGGTTATCCGGCTGGCGCTCGGAAAATAGCGCTAGTCAGCGCTCCCGCGCAGACCTTTGAGGTAAGGCGCGCTAGCGATAACGCAACGGTTTTTCAGGGGAAATTGAGTGCCAGGGTGACGGACGCCGACTCCGGCGATACGGTCGAGGCTGCGGATTTTTCCAGCTTTCGCCAACCCGGCACGTATTATCTCGACGTCCCCAGCGTAGGCCGCAGTTGGGCTTTTTCCATCGGCCCGGAGGTCTTTTCCCGCACCTATTATTTGGCGATGCGGGCCTTCTACGGGCAACGCTGCGGGACTGCGGTGGACCTTGGCCCGGAGTTTCCTGGGTTCACCCACTCCGCGTGTCATCTCAAGGGCAGTTTGCATCCGTCTTCCGGCAAGGAGGGGCCGCGTGACAACGTTGGCGGCTGGCACGACGCCGGAGACTATGGACGTTACATCGTGAACTCCGCAATCTCGACGGGAACGCTGCTTTGGGCCTGGGAAATCTTCGGCCCAAAGCTTGCCAACATCAAGCTCAACATCCCCGAAACCGGGAACGGTACTCCGGATCTTCTCAATGAGGTGCGCTGGAATCTGGAGTGGATGCTCAAGATGCAGGATGACGATGGCGGCGTATGGCACAAGCAAACGAGCGATCATTTTCCCGGCTTCGTGATGCCTGAAGACGATCAGCTTGTGAGTCTGGTGATTGGCACGGGCAGCGCGCCCTACAAGAGTACGTGCGCCACCGCCGATCTGGCAGCGGTCGCGGCGATCGCTGCCCGCGTTTATGAACCATTCGACAAGAAGTTTGCTGCGGCCAACCTGCGAGCAGCCCGGGAGGCCTGGTCCTGGACCGAACGTTATCCGAACGTCGCGTTCAGGAATCCGCCAGGAATCTCCACCGGAGAATATGGGGATGCGAATTGCAGCGATGAACGGTTGTGGGCCGCGGCCGAGCTGTGGCGAACGACGGGCGACGCCGCCTACAACCGATATTTCCTCCAGAAGTACACCGACTATCTTCCGAGTCTCCGCGCTCCTGAGCCTGAGTCCTGGAGGGCCGTGGCGCCGATGGGTTTGTGGGCCTATGCGCTGGCCGCTCGCAAAGGAGCAGAAGCGCAC
>Ga0208192_1000558_pt1 | contig 29125 bp, 23 predicted proteins | sample June2015DPH_13_1_2_FD_184711 | JGI IMG/M metagenome (GOLD analysis project Ga0208192, IMG submission 184711) | Peatland microbial communities from SPRUCE experiment site at the Marcell Experimental Forest, Minnesota, USA - June2015DPH_13_150... | ecosystem: Environmental > Terrestrial > Soil >... | reverse complement strand
TGGGTCTGGAAATATCCAAGGCCTGCGCGATGTCCTGGCCCAACGTTGCCCCGGCTGCCATCGAGATAATCCGAGCACGTTGGACCAGCCGAAAGGGAAGACTCCGGCTGCTGGACCACGCCGCCAAGGCGGTCCGTTCCTCGGCCGACAGAATAATCGGAGCTGCGACTCGGCTCATGCACTCAAGCATACTGGCCTTACCTGTATAAGTCAAGGTAATTATGGGACACTACACTAGATCCACAATTTAGCTTTTATTATTCACTCTTTACAAATCTCAGTCATCAGTTGTCAGTCGTCAGTTGTCAGGTCAGAGCCGTTAGTTATCAGCATTGAGCGCTCAGCGTACATCGATCAAGGACCAAGCACTGCGGGGTTTTTACCGAATACTGATGACTGATAGCTGACGACGGACCACGGACCACGGGCACACGTCGGGGACAGCTACGGCCAGTGCAGGCGTGACCGTGGGTTTTTTGAGGCCCGATCCATCCGCACAACTCATCATATTGCCCTGTACAAGGGTCGTGCCAATTCGCTAAACTACACGCATGGAAATTACCATTCACATCCCGGATGACTTGGCGCGCTCACTCGGGGAGTGTGGCGGCGATCTGCCACGTCGGACGCTGGAAGCGCTCGCTATTGATGGCTACCGGCGAGGTTCCCTAACCCAACTACAGGTCGGACAGCTTCTCGGCCTCTCGCGGATCGAGGCCGAAGACCTCTTAGCGCGATACGTTGCTTTGTATGATTACGACCCAGCCGAGCTAGATCGCGAAGCGCGAGCATTTGAAAAACTCTCTGACCGAACACCGTAGCTCTAGCAACTGACGATGACGGTTGTCCCCAACACCTCCCCCCTGCGGTATCTCGTTGCCGCCGGTCACGCCGATCTCCTTGCCAAGCTGTTCGGCACAATTCTCGTCCCAAGTGCCGTGGAGCGAGAAATTCTCGATCCTCATGCGCCACTTTCCGTGCGGCACTGGATGGCACAACGACCGCGTTGGCTGCAAGTTCGTGAGGTTCAAACCGCACCCGATGCCGAACTAACCGGTCAACTCGACCCCGGTGAGGCGGAAGCCATACAACTAGCGCAAGAGCTTCGCGCTGACGCTCTCATCATGGACGAACGCCGGGGCCGTCAGGTGGCCGCCGGGCGGGGCATAACCGTGATTGGAGTGCTTGGAATGTTACGTGAATCCTATCGCCGGGGATTTATCGACAACCCCATTGCTCTTGCCGCCCAACTGCGCTCTCTTGGATTTCGTACGTCTCGTGCGCTCACACGGCGCTTTGAAGAACAGATCCGTGAAATGGAGCAAGCGTAGCGAGCCCCCGTTTTGCACGTCCTTGGCTTTTTGTTGTCGATTGGGGACGGACCGCCCCGATGCATCGGGGCGCTACAACGGCCTGATTTCTGTTCATCATCCAGAATTCATAATTCATCTTTCACCATTCACTCTTCACAAATCTCAGTTATCAGTTGTCAGTCGTCAGTTGTCGGTTTAGGGCCGTTACCCAACCGCGCGCGCCATCATCAGCCATGGCGATGGAAAGCGGGTTGACCCCCTTCACCGCATTCTTGTCTCGACGGAGGCGGCGCAGTTTGCCATACTACAGCCAGGAAGGACGCCATGACAGATGAAATGAACCGATTGGTTGACAAGGCGGCATCCGCCCTGAAGGCTGCCGGAGCCAAGGAAGTTTACGTTTTCGGCTCGGCGAGCAAGGGGAGGATGCGCCCCAACTCCGACATTGACATGGCCGTCTCGGGCTTGTCACCGGAGGTCTTTTTCCGCGCCATGGCCGCCGCCCATGATGCGCTGGGGTGTCCGTTGGACTTGGTTGATTTGGACGAAGATAACGCCTTCACCCGATACCTCAAGAGCAAGGGGGAACTCCTGCGTGTGGGATAGACTGCAAGAGCTGGTAGCGCAGACCTGTTTCTCAAGGTCTGCGGCTTTTCTCACCGACCGTGCCCAGGTGCCGCGGACCTACAAGACAGGTCCGCGCTACACTTGCTTCACCGTTTGCTCGACGTTCACCGCCCGTTGCTGGAGAAGTGCGCGGTAAGCCCACCCAATGACATCGAGCTTTCCGCCCTTGCGGCGATGCTCCATTCCTTTTACAGCGGCATCGAGAATATCTTCAAGCGCACCACCTTGGAGCTCGGCGACCGCATGCCCGGTGGCGAGTCATGGCACAAGGAACTTTTGGATGGCATGACGCAGCCCATCGGAAATAGAAAGCCTGTCCTCTCTCCCGGATTGCGAGGACGATTAAAGGAATACATGGAATTCCGCCATGTATTCCGCCACGCCTACACTTTCAACTTGCGTTGGGACAGGATGAAAACTCTGGTGCTGGGCGGCGAAGAGACGCTCCAGTTGGTGGAAGGCGAGCTGGACCGGTTTTTCGAAGCCGGGACCGGCGGCGGCCAATAATCCATGCCCACCCACGACATCCTCGATAACCGCAGCGAGCGGGTACCCGCGGACAGCGCCTCACTGTCCGTGGGCGGTTTTCAAGGCCGGGCGGCTTGATCCGCGGCTCTTGGGTAGACGAGGTTGAAGCGGGGATCGAGAAAGAGCGCAAGCAGAACAAACTGGTCCTCTTCCCCATCCGCCTGGATGACGCCGTAATGGAAACCGATCAAGCCTGGGCCGCCAGCCTCCGCCGCGCGCGCCACATCGGCGACTTCCGGGCCTGGAAAGATCACGACCAATACCAGAAGTCGTTCGACCGCTTATTGCGCGACCTCAAAGCGAAGAGCACGTAGCGCGGGCTTTACGTTCACGTCCGCGCTGCACTTGCTCGTATGTTCATGAAAATGTGGCAGGGCGAGATCCTTCGCGGAGTTTACCCTGAGCGGCAGGGCGAGATCCTTCTCCCGCAGGGCGGGATCAGGATGACAGCGAAGGACTCAGGATGACAGCGGGTAGCCACGGTGTTCGCCACGGCGCCGAGTTCATTGCCCAAATCAAGCGCGTCGCCAAGCAACTTGGTTTGAGAGCCTGGCGGAGCCTGATTCGGCACTATACCAAAAGATGAGGTGTTTGCATTAGGTGACACTATATGCAAGTATAGCTGCATATGGTACAGAGACACTTTTGGTTACAACTCGTTGAACGGGCTTGGCGGGAGCGGCCGGTGGCCTGGTTGGCCGGGGTGCGGCGCGTGGGGAAAACCTGCCTCAGCCAGACCCTGCCCAACACGGAGTATTTCGACTGTGAGCTTCCGCGGGTGCGGCGGATGATGGAAGACCCCCAGGGCTTCCTGGACGGCCTGCGCGGCCGCCGGATTGTACTAGATGAAATCCACCGTCTCCCCAACCCCTCCGAGCTGCTGAAGATTGCGGCAGACCACTATCCCAATATCCGAGTCCTGGCTACGGGTTCTTCGACGCTGGGCGCTTCCGCCAAATTCCAGGACACGCTAAGCGGGCGCAAGCGGGACCTTTGGCTGACTCCGATGAGCCTGGCGGACTTGGGGGATTTCAATCGCCCTGACCTCCGTCACCGCTTCCTGCGCGGCGGTTTGCCACCCTTCTTCCTGGCCGGCGAACTTCCGGAACGTGACTTTCAAGAATGGCTGGATGCTTATTGGGCCAAGGACATTCAGGAACTCTTCCGGTTGGAAAGCCGAAGCTCCCTTCAGAAATTCGCGGAGTTGCTGGTAGCGCAAAGCGGAGGCGTGTTTGAGGCTACTCGCTTTACGCGCCCGTGCGAAGTGAGCCGCACCACCATCGCTAACTATCTGAAGGTTCTGGAGGCCACTTTCGCCGCCCACGTGATCCGCCCCTTCAGCAGCCACCGCCCGACCGAAATCGTGGCCGCACCCAAGGTCTATGCCTTTGACACCGGCTTCGTCTGTTACCATCGTGGCTGGCAGGAGCTGCGCCAGGAGGACCTGGGAGATATGTGGGAGCACTTCGTGTTGAATGAAATCATGGCACAGTTGCAGAGTCGCCAGATCTTCTACTGGAGGGATAAGCGAGGGCATGAAGTGGATTTCGTTTTGCCCACGCGCCGGCAGGAACCCCTGGCGCTTGAATGCAAATGGTCTGCGGATGCCTTCGAGGCAGCCAACCTTAAGGCCTTTCGGCGGGTTTATCCGAAAGGCGAGAACATCGTGGTGGCCCAGGACGTTGACCGGGCCTTCCGCCGCAACTACGGAGAGATCAGCGTGCGCTTTGAGAGCCTGTCCTCCTCTGTTTCCAGAATCATATCTCCGTCGCCGTCCAAGACGACAAAGGGATAAGAATGCCCGCGCGCGCCGTCATCCGCCATGGCGATGGAAAGCGGGTTGACCCCCTTCACCACATTAAGGAGAGGCTTCCTGCGGCATACCGGAGCGGACTCAATGTCCCTTGACACGCGTGAAGGAGTAGGCTAGTATAGTAGATCGTGGCTTGGCGCGTACTCGAAGTAGGAGGGGAGCAGGTTTCTTTCGATGCGACATCCGACGCCCAAATCCAGCTTCGAGAGCGCCCCGAGCAGCACAAAAAGAGGGAAAATTGCCAGGCTTCCTTTGGACAGCATGTCGGTTCCGGTGTGGAAACGAAAGAAAGAGATTCTTCAAAATTCGGGAAACGAAGCGGGAATGTCTATGAAAACAAAGGGTCGGTCTTCCACGGGCGGGAGGAAAGCGAGAATGTTACAGAAAACAAAGATAGTTACGCGTTGAAAGCGGGAATGTTGTTGAAAAGAAAGGACGTAGGTGGTAGGTCGTAGGGGGGCAAAAGCAGGATTCAGGATTCAGAGTTCGGGAGTCAGGATTCAGGAGGCAGAAAAGGGTCGACGAACTTGCCTCTCACCCCCACCACGTCTCCCCGGGCATCAAGTGCCCGCGGACGCAGTCTTCGTTGAGTTCCACACCCAGACCCGGCTTGTCTAAAATCCTGTACTTCCCGTCCTTAATCACCGGGCCGTCATAGATGACGAATTTCTCCCAGGCTTCGGTGGACAGGGCGCCGGGCGAGAATTCCTGGGCGCGGAAGTCCCGGATGGCCGCCGCGCAGTGTGCAGATGCCAACGCCCCCAGCGGGCTGGAAGCGATGTGAGCGCAGACGGGAAGCTCGAAGAGCTCCGCCAGGTCGGCAATCTTCTTTGACTCCAGCAGTCCGCCCGCCTTGGGGATATCGATGTGAATAAGGTGGCAACCCTGGTTCAAGATGAAGGGCTTAAAGCCTTGGCGCTTGTAAAGGTTTTCTCCGGTCAGGATCGGTACGGGAGATTCCGCGGTCAGCTTGCTCCAGGACTCCGAGTAATCCGGCGGCATGGGATCTTCCAGCCACATCGGTTTGATGGGCTCGACGGCCCGCGCCAACTCCAGCGCGTCGATCCAGTCGAACTCCCAGTGGCAATGAACGGCGATGTCAACGTCCTCCCCGAGGGCCTCGCGCAGGTTGGCAAAGCCCTTGGCAATCCGCGCCAGGTCCTTGGGCGTCAGGTGGCTGCTGTACGGTTCGTGACCGGGCTCGCGGAACTGTGGGTCGTACTTCGCGGGGAAGGAATCGGCATCCGACTTGACTGCGGTGATGCCGTAGGGGTGGCTCTTGAGCGCGGCCGCAAATTCGCGGCAGGAAGCCGGGTCCAGCATGTCCTGGGGTGAGCGCGTCCAATAGGCCCGCACGCCGTCACGGTATTGGCCGCCCAGCAGCTTGCACACGGGAACTTCCAGGATCTTCCCTGCCAAGTCCCACAAGGCGATTTCCACTCCGCTGATCGCCGTCACCGTCACTCCCGCCTGTGAACCTGCTCCGCCTGTGAAGCGAAGCATTTTGGTGTAGAGCGGCTCAATGTCCAGCGGGTCCTGGCCCACCACAAGTTGGCGCAGGTAGCCCAGGATCACATCTTTTACTCCGCGCCCCCAGTAGGCTTCGCCGATTCCCGTGATGCCGCTGTCAGTTTCAATCTTCACCAGGTTCGAATCGGTGTTTACGTGGACGAACATGGCCTTCACGTCGGTGATTTTCACCTTCTTGCGCAGGGGCGCAGCCATTGCCCGGTAGGTCGAGAGAACCGCTGAGGCGGGGATCGCTGCCGCTAACCCTTTGACGAAATCCCTTCGAGCCGTGGGTCGCATAACATCTTCACCTGTGTTTATGGGATCGACGTGCTGTGTGACGCTGCGAGTCTAAGTTATGGCAGCCCGCAAGTCAATTGAAAGGCGCTCGGCGGCCTGACCCCGAGATGCGAATAATCGCCAAATGAATTACCGTAAATGGGCCAGTGTACTCTTTCTGTGCACGGTGGTCCTTTGGCTCTCGTTCCGGTAGCGGGGTAGGGGCGGTTCGCGAACCGCCCCTACGGTGGAATTGTGAGGGCCCTGGAATTGCAGGAATCGTTGTAGGAGACTGCGAATGAATCTGGATACGAACTGGGTGCCGATGAAGTGGCCGTGCGGGCCTTTGGAAATCGCACGCCGAAACAAGTCACAGAGCATCAATGCTGACCTCATGGAGACGCTCGAGACTTGGGGGCAACCCTCCACCCTGGAATTGCTCAAGGGAACACCCATCAACTGCCTCATTGTGGACTGGGCTTATGGAGAGCCCGAGGATTCAGCTCAGCAGCGGGCCTTGAAGTCCCTCCTCGAAGCAGGTCGCCGGCTTGAGATCAGCTTTGTGGGAAAGGTTGCCGCGAAGGAGGGTTCAGGGGCTGCCGTCGCCGCTGCCCGCGCGGCCGGGCTTTCGGCGGTAATGCTCGGGGATACATCCGGCCAATCCTTTGACCTCCCGGCCATTCTGCAATTCCCACGCGACAAGGTCGCATGGGAAACAGCTTCAACCATCTTCAGCTCGAAGGAAAACGTTTGGCCTGGATTGAGTCTCGAGACCATGAAAGGAGATACCGCCATCGCCGGCCCAACGGGTATCCCTTGGGTGAATTCGAACGCCTGGTTTTCGCTTCTGGCTGGCGAGTTGGCGCCAGGAAAAACCCTGTGGCTGGACTTCGATCCTCCGGACTCTTCAAATGTCCTGCACCCTGCCGACTATGACTTGGCCATCGCAGACAGCCGGGCGTACGGGAGCCGGTGGATCATCTCCTTGGACGATAAGCTTCGGGCCGCAATCCCGAAAGGAAATTCCCAAGCAAAGGGCGTTTGGGAGAAGATGTGCGAAGCGCTCGCTTTCTTCGAAAGTCACGGGGAATGGGAGGCATTCAAATCGCAAGGCATCCTCGGGGTCATTTCTGATTTTCGTGGCGAGAACGCGTTCTTGAGCGGCGAAGTGTTGAACCTTCTCAACCGCCGCCAAGTTCAATTCCAGATCCTCGCGAGATCGAGGTCGCTGCCGGCGCCCACGAAAGGCTTGAAGGCGATACTCTGGCTCGACAACGAAGCGCCTCGCGCGGAACAACATTCGATGTTGCTCGCCTTTGCCCGGCAAGGGGGATTGGTGATTGCTGCAGCCTACTGGGGCCCGCCGGAGGTGAAGCCAACCAGAAAAGACCCCTCGCTTCAATATAAGATGTATAATCTCGGCAAGGGGCAAATTGCAGTGGCAGAAGAAGAGTTCCAGGATCCTTATCAGGTGGCTGTGGATACTCATCTGCTGGTGAGTCGCCGGAACGATCTCGTGCGCCTTTACAACCCGGCGTCGACCACCTGCCATTCGAGTATTGATCCCGGTCACAGAAAACGACTCGTTCAAGTGCTGAATTACTCCTCGCAGCCGGCCGATTCCGTCACACTCTGGATGAATACTCGGGCCGGGTCGGCACGGCTCTGGAGGCTTGGCACAAAGGATGCTCTCACCGTCCAAGGCGTCGCTGCGGCGCCGGGGACAGATTTCGGACTTCCCCCCATCTCTGTCTATTGCGCACTTGAGTTTGAGGGTTCAAACCTATGATGACAACAGCTTGTTCCCGAAGGAAGTTCATTGGCGCGATGGGTGCAGCGGCCGGCGCGTGGCTGGCTCGTCCCACAATGTTCTTGGCTCGTGCTGTCCCGGCAAGCCGAGTAGCGGTGGGGACGTGTCACGAGTATGGCCCGGAAGTGGTCGGCGCGCTTGGGAACATGTTCGACCAGTTAGGGGGACTGGAGGGACTGGTTCGAGGAAAAACCGTCGCTATAAAGCTTAACCTGACCGGAGGCGCCACCGATCGGTTGGGGTACGCGCCGCCGGGAATCACCCACTGGGTTCATCCTCAGGTCATCGGGGCAACGGTTCATCTGCTTGCCAAGGCGGGAGCGCATCGCGTTCGCCTGCTTGAGAGCCCCACGGTAACGACCGAGCCGCTGGAAGAATTCATGCTCCAGGCCAACTGGGAACCGCGAGACTTCCTGAGCGCGGCGCCGCGGGTGGAATTTGAGAACACGAACTACCTGGGAAGCGGCAAGAAGTATTCGCGCTTCTGGGTTCCGGGTGGCGGCTTGATGTTCAAGGGCTACGATCTTAACCACTCCTATGAAGACTGCGACGTCTTCGTATCGCTGGCCAAACTGAAAGAGCACACTACCGCCGGCATCACCCTTTCGATGAAGAACTGCTTCGGCATCACTCCCTGCACGATTTACGGGGATGGCGCTCCCGAGGATGAACCGGGTCTTTTTCCACGGGGCGGCCGTGGGCCTTTCCATGCGATGAATCGGTTGCCTCCGAAGAGCGCACCCCCGCCGGTTAATCCCAATGCCCCGAAGGATCCCGGGTACAGCGTGCCTCGAGTGGTGGCGGACCTGGTGGCAGCACGGCCCATCCATCTGGCAATCATCGATGGAATCCACACCATGACCGGTGGCGAAGGTCCCTGGACCGAGGGACGGCGCCACGTCCAACCCCGCCTGCTGATCGCGGGAACGAACTGCGTGGCCACAGATGCGGTAGGCATGGCGCTCATGGGATTCGACCCCATGGCGGACCGCGGCACTCCTCCGTTTGAAACTTCCGATAGCACGTTGCGGCTGGCGGAACAACTGGGCGTGGGTACTCGCAACCTTAACCAAGTCGAGGTGCTGGGCACTCCGATGGCTAAAGCACGTTTCAACTTTCGCAGCGTTTGATTTGCAGCAGCGCGCCCCGTCGCCTGCGCGAGCCTCGAGGCTGGTGAAGAAGCTCGGGGAGTTCTTATCCTGAGGCTAGTTGAAGCGCTTACCACCCGGCTCGGCAGCCCTGGAAAGAGTCCGAAAGCGTTCCGGCGGACAGCGGACAGCTTGCCTAAAGGCACGGGTGAACGACTTAACGCTCCCGAACCCCGCCGCAGTCCCCACGTTGCAACATGGCAGATCAGTTTCAAGCAGCAATCGTTTGGCGTGCTCTATCCGATTGCGCGTAATCTCCTTGAGAATAGACCTGCCGACAGCACGGGCGAACCGACGTTCGAGCGTCCGCCGGGGGACGCCCACGCGTTCTACCACCTCGGGCACTCCAATCCCCAGCCGCGAATGGTCACGCATCATTCGTAGCGCTGTAGCCAGGACCGGATCATCTTGGGCGATGAAATCAGTGGAGCGGCGCGCCGCCACGTGAGTTGGCTCCACATACACGATGCGGTTACGGGTTCGCCGACCGCGCATCAGATCATCAAGGATCCGTGCAGCCGCGTACCCTGCCTTCTCGATATCGAGCGCCACGCTTGACAGGGGAGGGTTCGATAACTCACACATCATGTCGTCATTGTCCACGCCCACCACGGCAACATCATCCGGCACGCTTAGCCCTGCGGTGGCGCAAGCTTGCAGCACCTCGCGACCGCAAACGTCATTGCAAGCCATGATGCCTACCGGCTTTGGAAGCACTTGCAGCCAGCGGGTCATAATCGGCTGCTCGTGCTCCCAGGCTTCAATCCAGTGGGTGCGTTGCAGCCATCCGGCAGATTCCACGCGGTGAGTGGAACAGGAGAAGCCCCTTCCCTTCAGAAGTTCCACAAATGTCTTCTCCCTGGAGGCTGACCATTGACATTGGGAGAATCCACAAAAAGCGAAATGGCGCAGTCCATGGTCGGCTAAGTGCGTGGCCGCCATGCGAGCAATCGACTCACCGTCGGTGCGGATTTCTCCGCAAAAACCCTCCTCCCTTGGAGGAGAAGATTCGGAGAGGTCAGAAGCGACAAAGGGCACCCCGCTGGCGCGAAGGATGCGCAGGGTCGTCGACGAGCGGATCCTTGCGATTATGCCATCTCCATGCCAAGCTCCTGCTTTCGGCAAGATCTGCTTGAGGTGGCCGGGAGCAATGTAAAGCGACCAGAACCCGTGCAGCCGCGAGTACCGGATGATTCCTCGGAGGAGCCCGCGGCCATACTCGGTGGATGTCTCAAGGAGAAGGGCCACTTGCGGAATGTGGGATTTTGGGAGGGTCTTTTTCATGTCCTGTTACCCGTGCACCGGGGGTGTCGCAAGTTTAGCATTTTACGTCCGCATGTCGGGCCAAGCCTCAATGCCCCACGGCATTAAATATGCCTGCCGACCTGTTTCCAGTTGTGGCGCAAATTGACCATCACTAGGCGCAAACTGGGCATTGACAGGCATCTCAGACCTCCCTAGGATGATACCGAAAGTAAATCGTTGCGGCAAGAAGATCGAAAGTTTAGTTTGTTCCGACTTATGCTTGAAGTATTCGTTGCAGATGTACGCTGGCAGCTTCGCTTGTCGGAGAGCCCTTGCAAAGATTCCCGAGGCCAAAACGGCCTTAAGTGCGTTTTTCTCTTGCCGCCTTGACACCGGGGTCGACATGCCATAGCTCCGGGCGCGGAATTGTAACAGAACGCAAGACCCGAACCGCAAGGGCGCAGCTTGGTTTACACCAATGCTCGTATATAATTGAGCAGCCAAGACTTACATTAAATAACCGAGCTTCTCATGAGAACTAACAAGTTTAACTTTGCAAAACCCGAACAGTAGCGGCGCAACTTGGGTTACACCAATACTTATAGGTCATTGACTGTAAATGACTTGCATCAAGTAACTGAAATCTTCATGAAAACTAACAGGTTTAACCTTGCGTTACTGCTCATCTTCTAGTAAAAGTCGGTATGCACGCAGGTGCACGTGGGTGCAGAAGCAGGCTGCGTTTAGGGGTTAGCTGGATGTTCCTAGGAGGGATGCAGTCAATGCTCGGCCCATCAATGCAGTGATTCAAACTGCCGCTGTCCGGCCCTTAAGCAGGCGAGGCAGCGGGTACCTTGCGCACTCTGCCGGCTGTGGCATGGAAGCGGCACAGGGCGTTTCTCGTTAGCGTCGGGCCTTCGGTCACGAGGATAATATGCCTTGCCGGCACTGGCGACGGCGAGTCGAGGGCTCGTTCAGCACCTTTCGAAGCAGGTTAACAAGCAGGAACAAGCGGCGAGAGAGCAAACGCTCCTTCAATGGACTGCGGGCACTTGCAGTTTTGCTTGTTCTCAGCGGGTTGGGAGCCTCTGTTGACCGAGCTCACGTATTCAGCACTTCCGTCACGCCGGTTGTCACCGCGCCGCTGGAAGCAGCAACTCGCCTAGCGCCGCTAACTACCCACGATATGGACAGGGGTTTTGCCTTCCCTGCGACAACCCAGAGGGTTGGCCCCTACAGCCACGACCGTGCGGACAGTGAGTGCAGCGGCATTGCAGTACCGCGTGTCGTCATGTGCTCAGAAACTGGCCAGTTCCGCGGCGCCACTTACGAGTTGGTACGCAGCAACGGTCTCAACGCTATGAATCATGTCTCGGAGCGCTGGTTAAACAGCCCTCCCTGGAATAACCCGGAAAACACGAATACTCAGGGCGCGTTGCACCACGGGTCGCGGACGGCGGCGCTAAACTACAACTACAGCCGGACCTTACTGCCGTCGGTCGCCTGTCGGTGGACGCGCCACTCGCACTACAACTCAGAAGTCGGGAGTTGACAAAATTTGGTTGATAGGAGTGTTAAAATGCAACACTTTGAAAAACATAAGTTCTTGCTAATGGAGGTGAACGTGAAGCAGCTTACTCTTCGAGGAATTTTTCTAATTTGCGGAATCCTGGGAGCGTTTTGCCTTTCGGCGCTCGCTCAGGAAGCCACCGTTGTCGGAACTGTGACGGACCCGTCGAATGCCGCAGTTCCCAACGTGGCCATTACGGTCACAAACACCGACACCGGTGTGGTGAATCACTTTGCCACCAGCGCGGGTGGAGACTATGTAGCGGCTGGCATTCGTATCGGCCATTACACAGTGCGCGCGGAAGCCACGGGCTTCAAGGTGGGCGAAAAAAAGGACATTGTGCTGACCGTCGGTGATCGATTGCGTGTGGATTTCAAGTTAGAACTCGGCAGCACACAACAGAGCATCACCGTGGAAGCAACCCCCGTTGCCGTCCAAACGGACTCGGGGGAGGTCAGCTCCGTGATCAACGGCAATCAGATCGCCGATCTCGCCATGAACGGGAGGAGCTTCTATAACCTAGCCGCCCTGGTCCCGGGCGCTGCCAGCCTCCAGCCCGACTTTCAGATCCCGTCGTCGTCGAGTGGTAACGCCAACGTGAGCTTCAACGGCAACCGCATGGTTCACAACATCTGGCTGCTCGATGGTGGAGAAGATGCGGACCGCGGGGGCGGAGGCGGGATGAGTATCATGCCTTCCGAGGACGCCATTGCGGAGTGGCGCGCGTTGACCGCGAATTACAGTGCCGACTATGGTCTCTCCTCGGCCGGCACCATGACCATGGTTCTAAAGTCCGGAACTAAGCAGTTCCATGCCACGGCGTGGGAGTTTGATCGTAACGACGACTTTCAAGCCATCTACGCCTGGGCCGGAAGACACGCTGACGGAACGCCCATTGTACCGGAGTTGAGGTTCAATGTGTTTGGCTTCAACGTCGGCGGCCCGGTCAGTTTTCACGAAAGCGGCAACCACAAAACGTTCTTCTTTTATAACGAGGAGTGGCGCAAACTCATTCAGGGCGGTACGCTGAGCACGAACGTTCCTGACCCGAGCCAGTACGGCGGTGTGTTTTCTAGCGCGTTGACCACTACGGGACTGCACACGCCCTGCTCCAACGCTGTCTCGTCGACGATTGCTGCAAAATTTACAGCCGCCGGCCAAACCCTCAGCACTGCTGGCACCGGGGGCGCCTGCACGGCGGCGGCCGGCGCCACCTTAGTGCCATTCACCAGCAACACGATCCCCTCGGGCCTGCTCGACCCGAACGCGCAGCTCCTGATGACGACTTCCAAGATTTTCCCTACTACACAGCTTGCATCGATTGGCAAAGTTGGGGTTTTGCAATACAGGGGCGGCAACAGTCCACACACGAACATCGGGGAACAGATTGGCCGAGTTGATCACCAGTTCAACGACAAGTTCTCGATTTTCGGACACTGGGTTTCCGAGCAGAGCATGCAGGGCTACGGCACCACCATCTGGAGCGGCGACAACGTGCCCACCGTCGCCAACACATATGGCAACCCCGCGTATAGCGCCGTGGTGCATGCGACCTACGCCATCAGCCCGACGCTGATCAACGAGACCGCGTTCAACTATAACGGCAACCGCATCCACATCCTTCCCACTGGCACATACGCAGCACCCAGCGGGTTCACATTTGGCCGGGTGTTTCCGGGCCCCAACGCCGACAACCGCATCCCGGCAATCAGCCTAGGTGGCATCACCGGCACGAACTACACTGCCAATTGGGTCCCATGGAATAACAAGGCGGACGATTACCAGATTCGCGACGACATTTCCTGGGTGAAGGGAGCACACCAGCTCAAGTTCGGCTTCAGTTGGGCGCTCTACAAGAAAACCCAGGACATCTTCGCCGACACCCAGGGCCAGTTCAGCTTCAACGGCTTCTACACCGGGGATGACTTTGCCGACTTCCTGTTGGGTTTCGCCAGCGGTTATTCCGAGGATGGCGTTCACGACGCCGGACAATGGAACAACATTTCCCCGGCGGCCTACATTCAGGACAACTGGCGTGCCACCAAGCGCCTGACCCTGAACTTGGGCCTGCGGTGGGATGGAATCCCGCACACCTATGAGGCGAACAACCGATATTCGGACTTCTATCCCAACCTGTACAATCCGGCCAACGCGGCCACGTTTCTCGCGAATGGCACGATCGACCCCAGCGGCCCCGCAGCGGGCGCCCTGGGCACGAGTCCCAATTCCATTTTGGCGGGCTATCAATTCTATCTGAACGGAGTCCGCCTCGCCAACCAGGGCGGAGTTCCTAAGGGTATGGTGAACCCCGACTGGCACGCTTTTGGGCCGCGCATCGGCTTTGCTTTCGATCTCACGGGCTCGGGCAAGACCGTTATTCGCGGCGGCTATGGCCTCATGTACGAGCGCATACAGGGGAACGACGTGTACGACGGCGGCGGGAACGTGCCGTTCAGTGCCTCTGTTGGTCTTAACAATGTTTCCCTCGAGAATGCGAAGCTGAACATCGCCACTGGCAACACGGTCACTATCCCACCGGCGCCAATCGTTGTCGCCAACTTGAGCGGACAGTCGCTAAATTATCCTGCGCCAAGGAGCAGCCAGTTCAGCATTGGCGTGGAACGCCAGTTGGGGGCCAAGGCGGTCTTGTCCGTGGCATACGTTGGAACCCAGAACCGCCATCAGAGCTACTTCCAACACATCAATAACCCGCCCCAGTCTGACTTGGCAACTCTGATCGCGAACGGCGGCGCTACTTACAACAAACTGGTTCCGTATCTCGGTTTCCACGATATCGGCATGGCTACGAATGAGGAAAACGCGCATTATAACGGACTCCAGATCTACCTCCACGGACAGCTCACGCGCGACCTCTCGCTCCAGACCGCCTACACGTATTCCAAGTCTATCGACCCGGGGAGCTTCGCTCAAAATGGCGGGGATGTTTCTCCCAACTCAAATCCTTACGACTGGCGCTACGATATCGGGCCGGGCGTATTCGATCGGCGGCAGATCTTCACCCTCAACTTCATCTACCAGATCCCGCTTCTCAAGCACAGTTCGAACCACGCCCTGAGAACGGGGCTGGGCGGATGGGAACTGTCAGGCATCGTCGTTGCCGAGACGGGTCCGACGGAGAACATCACTCTGGGCGGGCCGGCCGGCAACAATGGTCTCCCCAGTGCCACGAACCGGCCAGACATCGCCGGGAGCATCTCGTATCCGAAGACCGTGGGCGCCTGGTTCAGTAAGTCGGCTTTTTCGACACCGACGCCCGGAGCTTGGGGCAATCTTGGGTACGACGCGGTCTACGGTCCTGGCCGCGACAACTGGAACATCTCGCTCTTCAAGGATTTCCAGATTAGCGAAGCGCGCGGCAGCCGTCTCGAACTTCGCCTCGAGACCTTTAACACGTTCAACCACGTGCAATGGAACAGCCCCGACGGCAATTTCTCGTCCGGTACCTTCGGACGCGTCAATGGCGCCACCGACCCGAGAACGCTGCAACTCGGGTTGAAGCTGTACTTCTAGACGCATTGAGCACTTCACTCCGCTCGTGCGCCCATCGCGGCGCGGGCGGGGTGGGGTGCTAACATCGGCCCCCACGCACAAAGGGGGATAAGGTTTTAACTACCTCCGGCCAGCAGCCTTGTTAGCGAGACTGCTGGCCGGTTCTTTTTCTGGAGGGGTAGTTGGACGTCAGCCGTGAGCAATGAGCCGAGACCAGAAAAGGTCCCCTCTCGAGTTGCAAGCTGAATGCTGATGGCTGACTGCTGAAAGCTGTCTTTGCTGCAAATGAACCGGGTCGTCCCCGGCTACCTGGGCGGCTCTTTCACCTTGACGATCTGATCGGCGGGCACGTTCTTGAACTCCTGGGTGATACCTGAAGGCCAGCGGATTTCCACACGATCTGCCGACTTGTTCGCGCCCAAGCCGAAGTGAGTGGGTCCGGCGCTCGAAGAGGCATACCCGGCGGCGAAAGAGACGTGATTGTATTGAGTGGTCCCTCCGGCCACCACCTTGATTCTGGCTCCGATGCCATCGCGATTGCTCTTCGTGCCCTCCAGCTTGAACTCCAGCCAGTGATTGCCTCCCGGGCTGTCGTTGATCCAAATCTCGGCAGGCGCGTTGATGGCACTGACCACGACGTCCAGACGCCCGTCCCCGTTCAGGTCTCCTATCGCCGAGCCCCGATGCCGGCTGGGGGGTTGCGCAGTCAAACCTGCCTCCGCAGTGAGGGCCTGAAATCTCGCCCCGCCCTGGTTCCGAAATACGGTGTTAGGCTGTGCCACTTGCACTCTCGACGCATACCCAAGCGACTGAACGTGCCCGCGCGTGACAAACATGTCCTTCCATCCATCGTTGTCAAAATCGGCGATGGTGGGCGAATAGCCCGCCATCGGCAGGCTGAGCCAAGCCAGCCCGCTGCGTTCGGTGATATCCTCAAAACTGCCCGTCCCCAGGTTACGGAATAACGGAAAGGTCTCCTTATCGAGCGCTGCGAAAGCGATGTCGGGATAACCATCGTTATCGATGTCGCGAAAGTCTACCCCCATCCCTGAAATGAACTCTCCGTTCGCGGCGAGCGCCAAGCCGGCCTGGAAAGCGATCTCCTCGAATTTCCCGCCGCCCTTATTATGAAAAAACGAGTTATACATCTTGTCGTTGGTCACGAAAATATCCATCAATCCATCCAGGTCGTAATCCGCGATCCCCACCCCCATGCCCTTTCCGGGATGAGCGCGGATTCCCGATTCCGCCGAAACATCCCGGAAGGTCCCGTCGCCATTGTTGAGGAACAACTGATTGGGCGTCGGCTTATAGAATTTCGGATGGCAGTAGTCGAACTGGCCCGGCGCCGCCTCGCAGGTGCGTTCGGTGTTGATGTCCCAAGCGAGATAGTTGACCACAAAAAGGTCCAAAAGCCCGTCGTTGTTCACATCCACCCAGGCCGCGCCGACGCACCACAAGGGGCCATATTGGCTGTCCGGCTTGTTCAGCCCCGCCTTCGCCGTGACATCCGTGAACGTGCCGTCGCCGTTGTTATGGTATAACCGGTTGCCGTGGACGCCGCCCACGAAGATGTCTTCGTAACCGTCGTTATCGTAATCGCCGATCGCGACGGCGTTGTCGAAGCCTACACCCGCGAGACCGGCCTTTTCGGTGACATCTTTGAAGTTGCCTTTTCCGTCGTTTTCGAAGAGGCGGTCGGAGTACTTTGCAGAGGTCTTTTTCAACGTCCGAATATCGGCTCCGTTGGTGAAGAAAACATCCAGATAGCCGTCGTTGTTATAGTCGAAAACAGCCACCCCACCGGCCATGGTTTCCGGGGCATGGCGCTCCGGCGTCTCACAACTGTCGAGTTTGAAGTCGATCGGCCGATAAACGAAGTGGATGGGGGTCTCGGTATCCCGGCTGGAAGCGGCTACCCAAACGGCAGCCAACAAAACCGCTACCGTCCAGAGAATCGGCGACGCTGCAACGCGCTTTATCGGGACGTTCTTTCCGCGCCACACAAACGATGCTCTATTCATGGCGACGGCTTACTCCCGCGTCCTGATACCTTGAGGAGCGGCTCCTGCGGCTCTTCTTTCGCCAGCTCCTTCACCTTGGCGAACTCGGAATCTGCTTCCTGTTTACGGCCCAAAGAATTCCAAAGCCTGCCCAGATGGTAGTGCGCGTCTGGCCTAGACGGCTCGATGCGGATCGCCTCACGAAAATGACGTTCGGCTCCGGTGGAGTCGTTCCTGCTCGCCAGAAGGATGCCGAGATCCAGATGCGCGAGCCGAAAATTCGGATCCAACTTCAACGCCCGCCGCAGATGTTCCTCGGCTTCTTTTTCGTTTCCCGCATGCATTTCTGCGTCGCCCAAATATGCCAAGGCCTGCGTGTGCTGCGGTTGATTGGCCAATTCCTCCTGGAATTCGCGGCGGGCATCTTCGTAACGCTTCCGCTTCCAATAGAGGTATCCAAGACCGAAGTGAACCTCCGGCTCGCGCGGCGAGGCTTTTACCGCGGCTTCAAACTCCGCCGTGGCCTGGTCTTCCTGGTTTGCCGCATCGAGCACTTCGCCCAACAGCATGTGAACGGGGGCGGAATCCGGGTTCTTAGTCAGCAGAAACCGGAACTCATCGATCGCGCCCTGGTATTGTTTTGACCATAAGTAGCTTTGGGCCAGCCTGTATCGCAATTCCGTGTTGTCGGGCTGCTGCGCGACCGCAACTTTAAGTTGGGCCGCGGCGGCATCGAATCTGCGGCTGCCGTAATAGCTCATCCCAAGCAACACTCGCGCCTGAAAGCTGCTGGGGTCGGCTTTTATGGCCTGTTCGAATGCGGAAGCGGCTTCGGGGAGCTTGTCCAGCTTAAAGTAGGCCAAGCCGAGATTCAGGTAAATGCCGGGCAGATGAGGATCCAACGCGATGGCCGCCCGGTAATGCGGAATGGCAAGTTCGTACTTTTTCTGGCGTGCCAGCGCAAGGCCCGCGCTGGCCTCGGCCACGGCTCCAGGGTTAGTTGAAGCCCCTAAGCACGCGGCACATACCAGCAGAGCCAGCACGGACTTCGTGAAATCAATACGGATCCCGGGATTTCTTTCGACGTTGCCGCGGCCACGCCCCCAGGCGCCTTGGAATCTGGGTGGGTGTAAGCAGGTTTTGGGTAGCACCCTCGAAAATGGCTCCTTCAGGGCACCCCGGACCGTCAATCTCTCGCCCTTTACACCGGACATCCTCATGAACGCCTGAGGCACTGAACTAGCGGCAATACTCGACCCGCAAGGTCGGGTCACGGATTCCGCCCGGATTCGCATTTCTGGCGTTCCGCTCCGACCGAGTATACCATGAATGCGGACTGCGCCGGGCCGTCGAGGTGTAGTTTAGCTGGGTCGTTGAGGTGGAATAGGTTTTCAACGGCGTCGCTCGCCCAGAGGCTTGGAAACACCCTGACTCAGCCAGAACGGCTCGGAACGGGTTCCTGCGGCGCCCAGAAGAATGGGTGACGAGCGAGCAGCCTCCCTTACCCGGAACTCCGGTTGAACCCGAATTCGAAAGTTGGCAGCCGCCGTTCGAGCCGAATCACTTGATTCGAGGCCCGTTTGACGCAGATACCGGAGGAACAAAATGGTGCGGGGCAGGGCGTAGGGGCATCCGCCGCGGCGGACGCTGTGCCCCTACAAGATGCACATCACACCCACGCTAACTTCCGAATTCGGGTTGAACGAGGACGCTGGCTCTTCATGAAGTCTGCTGGGCAAGTATTTCGTCAATCCTCCGCAGTTCCTCGGCTGAGAACTTCAAGTTCGCGAGTGCGGCGACGTTCTGCTCGATCTGCTCGGTCCGGCTGGCTCCGATCAGCGCACTCGTCATGCGAGGGTCCCTCAGGACCCAAGCCAGCGCCATCTGCGCGACCGTCTGCCCGCGCTGGCGGGCCAGTTGCTCTAAGGCGCGCACCTGGTCGAGCCGGCGTTCCTCGATGTCCTTCCTCTTCAGAAATCCATGTGGCTTGGAAGCCCGCGAGTCGCTAGGAATCCCATCCAGATAGCGATTCGTCAACAGCCCCTGCGCAAGCGGACAGAAGGCAATGCATCCCACGCCTTCAGTTCCGAGCAGGTCGAGCAAGCCGCCTTCGATGGTTCTCTGGAACATGGAGTACCTTGGTTGGTGAATGAGGCAGGGGGGTCCCAGGTCGCGCAGGATTCTCACCGCCTCCGCCGTCTGCTGGACGTTGTAGTTGGAGACGCCAACATACAGCGCCTTCCCGCGTCGAACTGCCTGGTCGAGGGCGGACATCGTCTCTTCGATCGGAGTCTGAGGATCGGGCCGGTGGGAGTAGAAGACGTCAACGTAATCGAGTCCCATGCGCTGGAGGCTCTGGTCCAGGCTGGCAAGGAGGTACTTTCTCGATCCCCAGTCGCCGTAAGGTCCCGGCCACATCTCCCAGCCGGCCTTCGTACTGATGATCATCTCATCCCGATAGCCGGCGAAATCAGCCTTCAGAATGCGCCCGAAGTTCTCTTCCGCAGAACCGGGTGGCGGCCCATAGTTGTTGGCAAGATCAAAATGGGTAATGCCCAGGTCAAATGCCCGGCGAAGCATCGCCCGGCTGTTCTCGAAGACATCGAATCCACCGAAGTTGTGCCAAAGTCCAAGGGAAATAGCGGGTAAGAGCAGACCGCTCCTGCCGCAGCGCCGATACTGCATGGTCTCATACCGTTGGTCACTGGGTGTGTACACATCTTCCTCCGTCAATTGCCCATTTTCAATCGGTGATTGCTTATTGCCGAAGAACCGAAACTCGAAATTCGAGACTCGACGCCGAGTCGCTGAGACGAATTTCCAGTTTCGAGCTCCGAATTTCCGTCTTTTTCCAATCGACCGTTCTCAATCAGCCATCGGCTATGAACTAACTTAGCGTCGCCAGCACCAGGACCTCCCGCCGGCCGTCGCCCGGGAGAGGCACGATGTCGCCCTTAATGGGCACCCCGTCAACCTTCAGCGCAACCTGGTTGCCCTCGCCCGCGCGCTCGACGACGATGTGGTAGGTCACGCCGCGGAAGATGCGGGTGGCCTTAAATCCGCGCCAACTGTTCGGAATGACGGGTGAAATCTGGAGTCCGTCATAGGAGGTGCGAATGCCCAGAATCCATTGCGTGATGGCGTAATAGTTCCAAGCCGCGGTCCCGGTCAGCCAGGAGTTCTTCGCCTCACCGTAGGTGGGAGCATCCCGCCCGGCGATCATCTGGGCGTAGACGTACGGCTCGCAACGATGCAGATCGCTGATCGGCTCTCGCGCCGAGGGATTGATGCGCGAATAATAGTCGTGCGCGCGATCACCGTTTCCGACTCGCGTCTCGGCAATCATCACCCAGGGATTGTTGTGGCAAAAGATGCCGGCGTTCTCCTTATATCCGGGCGGATAAGACGAAATCTCACCCAGTTCGAGATAGTATTTCGAGTAGGCGGGCTGCTGCAGAATGATGCCATGTTGGGTGGCCAAGTATTTGTTAACCGAATCCATCGACTGGCCAGCCAGGCCATCGTCCAATCCGACGCCCGCCAATACGCAGAAGCCCTGGGTTTCGATGAAAATCTTTCCCTCCAGGCATTCCTTCGAACCAATCTTTCGGCCGAAGTCGTCGTAGGCGCGCAGGAACCACTCGCCGTCCCAACCGTGTTGCCGGATGGTTGCTTCCATCTTCGCCACCTGGGCAAGATAATCTTTCGCTTCCTCGGCCAGGCCCCGACGTTGCGCAATGTCCGCGAGTTCTCGGCCCGCCAGCACGAAAAGCCCCGCGATAAACACCGACTCGGCCACCTTGCCGTCCTTGTTGGTGGTCGTCTGGAATGACTGCCCAGGTGTATCGGAAAAGCAATTCAGATTCAGGCAATCATTCCAGTCGGCACGGCCGATCAACGGCAGTCCATGCGGCCCGAGCCGGTCCAGGGTGTACTTGAAGCTCCGCTCTAGGTGCTCATACAGTGGTTGCTCTGAACCTGGATGGTTATCGTAAGGGACAGGTTCGTCCAGAATGCTCCAGTCACCCGTCTCTTTCAAATAAGCCGCCACGCCCAGGATGAGCCAGTGCGGGTCGTCGTTGAAGTTCCCGCCGACATCGTTGTTGCCGCGCTTGGTGAGCGGCTGATACTGGTGATACGCGCCGCCCGTGGGCAACTGCGTAGCGGCAAGATCCAGAATGCGTTCGCGCGCGCGCGCTGGCACCATGTGCACGAAGCCCAGCAAGTCCTGATTGGAATCGCGGAAGCCCAGGCCGCGTCCGATGCCGGACTCATAAAAAGAGGCGGAGCGCGACATGTTGAACGTCGCCATGCACTGGTACGCGTTCCAGATGTTGACCATGCGGTTGGTGTGTACGTCGGGGGTCTCCACCTGGCAAATCCCAAGCAGTCTAGCCCAGTACTGCCGCAATTTTTCGAAGGCCGTGTTGACGTGGGCCGAGTCCAGATACTTGGCGATGACCGGCTTGACGGATTTCTTATTGAGGGTTTGGGATTCAGGCGGATCGAACTTCTGGTCCTGCGGGTTCTCGTGGTAACCCAGCACGAAGATGATCTGCTGCGTTTCGCCAGGCTCGAGCTCGAGCTTCACGTGCTGCACACCGATGGGAGCCCAGCCGTGAGCGACGGAGTTGGCTAACCGTCCGCGCTCGACACCCACCGGCCTCTCCCAGCCGCGATAGGGTCCCACAAAAACTTCGCGCTGCGTGTCGAAGGTCTCAACTTTGCCCGAACAGGCGAAATAGGCGAAGTGGTTGCGGCGCTCGCGATATTCCGTCTTGTGGTAGATGACTCCGTCCTCGACCTCCACTTGGCCGATGCTGAAATTGCGCTGGAAGTTCGTGGCGTCATCCTGCGCATCCCACAAGCAGAACTCGATGCTGGAGAAGGCCGAGAGCCCAGCGCGCTTGGAACGCTGGTTGGTGATGGTGAGCTGCCAGATCTCGAGATTCTCGTCCAACGGCACGAAGTAGTTGGTGTGCGCCTCAATGCCGCGATAGCGAGAACCTATGATGGTGTAGCCCATGCCGTGCCGGCAGATGTAATCTTCCAGATCGTGCCGCGTCGGCTGCCAGGAAGGAGACCAGAATTCGCCAGATTCGTCATCGCGCAGATAGATATAACGCCCCCCGAGATCGAAGGGCACATTGTTGTAGCGATAGCGCGTGATGCGCCGCAGCCGAGCATCGCGGTAGAACGAGTAGCCACCGGCCGTGTTGGAAATAATCCCGAAATAAGCCTGGCATCCGAGGTAATTGATCCACGGCAATGGCGTATCAGGCCGCGTAATGACGTATTCTTTATGCTCGTCATCGAAAAACCCGAACGTCATATGATTGCTCCTGGAGATGATTTGTCCACGGCCACTGACGCACCCGCGCAAGTCCTTGGCGGCTGGCCTGTGCAAAAGCGCAGACCTATTGACAAGTGGCGGCGTAATTATACTCGAATGCCGCGTGAAAACAGGCGCATTCGCGTTCCCCGCGATATCGGTAAGTGTGTCTCCGCCGTTCCGGTGTAAGGATCGCGATTGCAACACCCCCCAAAAAGTGCGACACTCATCCGCTCGATCTTTCTGAGTCGAGACGAAGCGACATCGCAGTCATACTCACTTCTTTGGGTGGTTCGATGGTTCAGTCGCCCTGCCGTGAAATCCTGTTGGAGCTGGTCATCTCCTTCCCTCTCATCTTCCTCTCAGTGGCGGTAGCGAGCGGCGGCGAGACGCCCAGCCTGAACATCAAAGTGGACCAGGTGGGTTATCCCATGAGCGCCCGGAAGATTGCTGTAGTCAGCGCTCCAGCGCAGACCTTCGTGGTAAAGCGCGCCAGCGATAACGTCACGGTTTTTCAGGGGAAATTGAGTGCCAGCACCAGGGACGCCAACTCCGGCGACACGGTTGAGGCCGCCGAGTTTTCCAGCCTTCAGCAACCCGGCACCTATTATCTCGACGTCCCCGGCGTGGGCCGCAGTTGGACGTTTTCCATTGGGCCGGATGTATTTTCCCGTACCTTTTATCTTGCGACGCGAGCGTTTTACGGACAGCGCTGCGGGACCGCGGTGGACCTAGGCCCTGAGTTTCCGGGATACACCCACCCGGCGTGCCACCTCAAGGGAAGTTTCCATACGTCTTCCGGCAAAGCGGGCCCGCGCGACAACGTCGGCGGCTGGCATGACGCCGGAGACTACGGCCGCTACATCGTAAACTCCGGAATTTCGACGGGAACGCTGCTGTGGGCCTGGGAGATCTTTGGGCGGAAGCTTGCCAGCATCAAGCTGAACATCCCCGAAACCGGAAACGGTACGCCGGACCTCCTGAATGAGGTCCGCTGGAATCTGGAGTGGATGCTCAAGATGCAGGATGACGATGGAGGCGTCTGGCACAAACAAACGAGCGCCCGGTTTCCCGGCTTCGTAATGCCGGAACAAGATCATCTTGTGAGTCTCGTGATCGGCACCGGCAGCGCGCCGTACAAGAGTACGTGCGCGACCGCCGATCTGGCAGCAGTCGCGGCGATTGCTGCCCGCGTTTATGAGCCGTTCGACAAGAGTTTTGCCGCGAAAAGCCTGCGAGCCGCCCGGCAAGCCTGGGCCTGGACCGAGCGTTATCCGAACGTGACGTTCAGGAATCCGCCGGGGATTTCGTCCGGCGAGTACGGCGACGCGAATTGCGGAGATGAGCGGTTGTGGGCCGCGGCTGAGCTGTGGCGAACTTCAGGCGACGCCATCTACAACCGATATTTCCTCGACAACTATGCGAAGTACCTGCCGGATCTTCGTGCTCCCGAGGTTGAGTCCTGGAGGGTCGTGGCGCCGATGGGTTTGTGGGCCTATGCGCTGGCCGCTCGCAAAGGAGCGGACGCGCGCGTGGCTGCCGGCATTCGGCAGGGGGCGCTCGCCGCGGCCCGCGAGATTGTGAACCGCACGCGCGGCAACCCGTACCGCATCAGCATGGTCGCAAAAGACTACGTGTGGGGTTCGAACGGCCAAGCCGGCAACTACGGTGTGCAGTTGCTGGTCACGAATTTTCTTTCGCCAGACCCGGCCTTCGTGGAGACCGCCCTGGAGAATCTCCATTACCTTCTCGGGCGCAATACCTTCTCACTCTCCTGGGTGACGCAGGCGGGCGCGAACCCGTGCCGTCATCCGCATCATCGGCCCAGTGGCGCCGAAAAGAATCCTGAACCTTGGCCGGGGCTGCTCTCCGGCGGTCCCAACGCCGCCAGGCAGGACGCTGTCCTCCAAGCCCTGCCTCCCAATTTGCCGCCCGCTAAGATCTACAGTGACGATCAAGGCTCCTACGCAAGCAATGAGATTTGTATCAACTGGCAGGCTACGCTGGTCTTCCTTCTCGCCGGAGTGCTGGAATGAACCGTGCAGCGGCGATTCCGACCGGATGGAAACGCGGCGAGACTGTGTCACCCCGGCGCGAGCGGCTCGAGACAACGCCGCGCCTGGCGGCCTGCGGGACTTGAGGTGACGAATGCATCTTCATTTTATTGACATCGCTATCATCGTGGCTTATCTGGTCACGTCGGTGTCAGTGGGCTATTGGGTCTCCCACCGGGCTTCCCGGGACATCAAGGCTTACTTCCTCGGTGGCAACGTGATGCCCTGGTACGTGCTGGGCATTTCGAACGCCTCGGGCATGTTCGACATCAGCGGCACCATGCTGCTGGTCTACTGGATGTTCATCTACGGCCTGAAGAGCGTCTGGATCCCGTGGCTCTGGCCGACCTTCAACCAGGTTTTCCTGATGGTCTACCTGTCGGCGTGGTTGCGTCGTTCCAATGTGATGACCGGCGCGGAGTGGATCAAGACGCGGTTCGGTACGGGCCGTGGCGCCCAGCTTGCTCACCTGATCGTGGTGGTTTACGCCTTCGTCAGCATCATTGGCTTCTTCAGTTACGGGTTCAAAGGGATCGGGAAGTTTGCGGCGACGTTCCTGCCTTGGCACCTTTCTCCCAATCAATACGCTACCATTTTGATCGCGATCACCGCCATCTACGTGATCAAGGGCGGTATGTTCAGCGTTGTGATCACGGAGGTCATCCAGTTCTGCATTCTGTCGATTGCCTCGTTTGCCGTCGGCATCATTGCCATGGCGAAAGTTGCGCCTGGTACGCTTCAGCATTTTGTCCCCGCCGGCTGGGACCAGCTCTTCTTCGGCTGGAAGCTGAACCTCGATTGGTCCGCGCTCATCACCTCTGCGAACGCCAAGATCGCGGAAGACGGCTACGGAATCTTTGGGTTTTTCGTCATGATGTTGTTGTTCAAGGGAGTGCTGATCAGCATGGCCGGCCCGGCGCCGAATTACGACATGCAGCGGGTCCTCTCGTCGAAGAATCCCCGCGAAGCATGCATGATGAGCAGTTGGGTGAACGTCGTGCTGACCTTTCCGCGCTACTTCTTGATCACCGGGTTGACCGTCCTGGCCCTGGTTTTCTTCAGCGATCAGATTCGGGCCATGGGAACGAACATGGATTTCGAGCTGGTGCTTCCCTACGCGCTGGGCCGGTTTGTTCCGGCAGGCCTGCTCGGGTTCCTGATCGCCGGATTGCTGGCGGCCTTCATGTCCAACTTCGCGGCCACGGTGAATGCCGCGCCGCCCTACTTTGTGAACGACATCTACAAGCGCTTCATCAACCCCAATGCCAGCCCCAGGACCTACGTCCGCTTGAGCTATCTGAGTTCGTTCGCCGTCGTGCTGGTGGGCGCGGCCATCGGCTGGTACGTCGCGTCCGTGAACTCCGTGGTTCTTTGGATTGTCTCCGGGCTCTGGGGCGGCTACACCGCTTCCAACGTTTTGAAATGGTATTGGTGGCGGTTTAACGGCTACGGGTATTTCTGGGGAATGGTCACGGGCATTGCAGGCTCGTTGATCCTGCCGGCGCTTCTCCCCCAGGTTTCCCTGGTGCAGGGACTTCTACAGGCGCATGGGGCGAACTTGGATGTAGCGCTGGTGTTCCCGCTCGTCCTTGCGATCTCCCTGGTGGGATGTCTGGCGGGTACTCTGCTGACCAAGCCGGGAGACGAAGAAGTTTTGAAAGACTTCTATCGCCGGGTGCGGCCCTGGGGCTTCTGGGGACCTATTCTCGCCAAGGTTCGCGCTGAAGATCCCGCCTTCGAGCGCAACAAGGACTTCTGGCGCGACATGTTCAACGTGGTGGTCGGCATTACTTGGCAGGTTAGCTTGGTGGCTCTGCCCATCTACATCGTGATCCAGAAGTTCCGCAACGCCGTGATCACGGCAGCGATCGTCGCCGTGACCTCCATCGTGCTGAAGTTCACTTGGTACAACCACCTGAAGGCTGGCGAAGCGATCGACCAGGCGATTGCCCGGAGCGAGGCGGCGGAGTCTATGCCGACAGCCTGATCCGGCCGCAAAGACGGTACAGCTTGGGTGCGCGATGTAGAAGTGGATGGCAGGTTTGCTGAGATTTTCTGGCCTATCGCGACTTGCCCTCTCCCCCTTGGGGGAGAGGGTGGACCGCCGCCGGCGTTCTCTTCAGCCGGGGCGGGCCGGGTGAGGGCGCGGTGGGCCTGCGCCCATCCGTTCGCAGTTCACATCGCGCCGCTGAAAGCGTTGGGCAACGACCACGCGACGTCCAGCACCTGCTCGAGAAACCTGGGGACAGCGCTACGTTGTTTGTGGTTTGAGGGCATTGACCCCCTCACCCCCCGGCCCCTCTCCCCCAAGGGGGAGAGGGGAGAATGTAGAAACTCGCGTCCCAGGGCTGGCGCCCTGGGCTATCCCGCCTTGCGGGACCCCTGCCGGGGCTGTGGAACGGCCACCCGAAAGGGGAGGACTTTGTCAGCTAACTTCCGCCTCAGGACACTAATTGTATGCGGAGTAATGCCTTGCAGGATCTGCGACAGCGCGTTGAGACTGAACTGCGGTCGAACATCCTGCCGTTCTGGCTGAAGCACGCGATTGACGAGCAATATGGCGGCTTCCGGGGGCAGATCGCCAACGACCTCACGATTGATCCCTTCGCGCACAAAGGGCTCATCTTGAATGCACGCATCCTGTGGACCTTCTCCAAGGCTTTCAGCGTGTACGGCGAAGAGGACTACCTACGAACGGCGCGCCGAGCCTACGACTACATCACCCGGTATTTTTGGGACGCCGCGTTCAACGGCGTCTTCTGGCTGGTGGATTATCTCGGCCGCCCTGTGGAATCCAAAAAGCGCATCTATGGCCAGGCGTTTGCCGTCTACTCGCTGGCTGAATACCACCGCGCGACCGGCGATCAGGACGCACTCACTAAAGCGATCCAGCTCTATGAGGCTATTGAGTCCGCGAGCTATGATGCGCTCCACCGGGGTTATTTCGAAACGTACGAGCGCGATTGGACACTGGCTCGCGAGCAGCGCCTGAGCAAGGTCGACATGGACGAGAAGAAGTCCATGAACACCCACCTCCACCTTCTCGAGGCCTACGCCAACCTCCTGCGCTGCCGGGACAACCCTGCATTGCGCAGTCGCCTCAAGGAACTCATCCAGGTTTTCCTCGAGCACATCATCGACCGCGAGACCCATCACTTCCGAATGTTCTTTGACGAAGAGTGGCATTCCAAATCCGATCACATCTCCTTTGGTCATGACATCGAAGGAACTTGGCTCCTGTGCGAGGCGGCGGAGATTCTTAGCGACGACTCGATCCTGAAAGTTGTCCAGCACGAAGCCGTCCAGATGGCCCAAGCCGTGCTCGACCAGGCGGTCGATCCCGATGGCGGTCTGCTATATGAGGCCGATTCGAGCGGGATCATCAACACCGACAAGGAGTGGTGGCCCCAGGCGGAAGCCGTGGTGGGATTCCTGAACGCCTATCAGCTCTCGGGTCGGGAGCACTTCTACGTGGCCGCTTGCAGGAGCTGGGACTTCATCGAGAAATACATCGTCGATCGCCAGCATGGCGAGTGGTTTTGGAAGGTCTCGCGAGAGGGCATACCCAGCCACGACAAATTCAAAGTTGATCAATGGAAATGCCCGTACCATAACAGCCGGACGTGCTTCGAAGTCATGGCCCGACTGGACAATATCGGCCACCTCAGCGGCTCACCGGCGTAGACCGACATTCAGGCAATCGGAGAATAGACATGGAACAGGCTGAATTCAGAAGGCGGGTTCAAGAGCTATCGAAGCGGCACGAGAAGCTGGTGACCCGCAAGAATCAAAAAATCGAAACCGGCAACGGTGTGTTCGATCGCTACGCATTTCCCGTGCTCACCGCCGAACACACCCCGTTATTCTGGCGCTACGACCTCGATCAGAAAACCAATCCGTACCTGATGGAACGCCTGGGCATCAATTCGACCTTCAATGCAGGAGCCATGGAGTACGAAGGCAAGATTGTGGTCTTGGCTCGCGTCGAAGGCATCGACCGCAAATCGTTCCTCGCCGTTGCCGAAAGCCCCAACGGCATCGACAACTTTCGGTTTTGGGATTACCCCATCTTGATGCCGGAGACCCGGAACCCCGATATCAACGTCTACGACATTCGCGTCGTGCGGCATGCCGACGGATGGATTTACGGCCTCTTCTGCACGGAGCGCAAAGACCCTAAAGCCCCGTCGTGGGACACTTCCTCGGCCGTCGCGCAATGCGGCATCGCCCGGACTAAGGATTTGAAGAACTGGGAGCGGCTCCCCGACTTGAAAACCAAGTCGCCGCAGCAGCGGAACGTAGTGCTGCATCCTGAATTTGTCGATGGCCAATACGGGTTCTACACCCGGCCTCAAGACGAATTCATTCAGGCCGGCAAGGGTGG
>Ga0208192_1000537_pt1 | contig 30157 bp, 22 predicted proteins | sample June2015DPH_13_1_2_FD_184711 | JGI IMG/M metagenome (GOLD analysis project Ga0208192, IMG submission 184711) | Peatland microbial communities from SPRUCE experiment site at the Marcell Experimental Forest, Minnesota, USA - June2015DPH_13_150... | ecosystem: Environmental > Terrestrial > Soil >... | reverse complement strand
GCAACCTATGGCGGCGTTCCAAACCCTGCTGGGACTCGGGACCAAGCACAAGTCCACGACCTATAAGGAGATGCGAACCAGGCGGACCGTTCCAAGCCGCCCGGCCAAGACTGACCCCAACATATTGTGGCTTGCTGAAACAACCGGATAAGCATGAGGCGCCTTGTTTATCGACGAATCCGCAGGGGCAATCCGAAGTTCTGGCCGAGCGACGGCGCACTCGGAAAGTACTCTCATATTGAGGCGCAGCGGGTCTGGCCGCGGTTCCGATTTTGGCCTCGCGACCGCATCAGAGCGCCAGGGTGGCAGGCGGCAAATTTTGTTTTTGTAGACGGCGAAAGAAGCCCTCCCACAACCCAAACAATATTGTGCGCGAGAAACGCCCTTCCACGCCGAAATCCAGCCCAAGCGGTGGGCCAGTTGATGGGTAGCCGACTTCCCAGGGCAAATCCTGCACCTGGAGGAGGCAGTGCAACGCCGGCGATGGCTCATTGGGTGCCACAAGTTGGAAATGAGACGGTATATATCCCCTTGCGTCATCTAACTGGCAGTCAAAAGCACGCTGATAACTCTTGCATGGGCCTCAGTCATGGCAATGAAAGGCGAAGTCGCAGAAACCCGAATTGAACACTCTGAGGGATGACCTGTCGACATGAAAGAGGCTTGCAACTCGGTTGTAATACTCAGCTCCTGCTGCGCGATTCACGACCGTTAATCGTCTCAACCTTCGAAGCGAGTCTCCGACGGATGACCGAATTAGCTCGACTTGGTCGCTGTCTGTCTCTGGAATGCTCCAACCCAGAATGTACACTTCGTCGGCCTCTTGATGGCCTGCATCTCTTTCGCACGGATATCAGCGAGGAAAGATGGAGCTCCACGCTTGGCGGCCTCTGTCGGGGGAACGATGTAAAGCCACCAATTCCGGGGAGTGCCTTCATCTGGCAGGCGAAGCCATTGAAAGGACTCCATTGAACTCCAATAGCGGATTTCGTGAGACTCAGTCAACGGCTGGACTATTGGTCCGCCCTCGGTGGTCAGACCAATCGGCCCATAGCTGACTGGTGTTTTCTCTGGAACTAACCAGTTCAGGGAGCCGTGAGGCTTGAGAATTTGGACGTCTTGCGATTGGATATCTGAGCCTTGGAACCTGCGGATCTCGGTAGGAGAGAAGAAACCGGCACCCTGCATGCGAGGTGGATCCTCTGTGACAAAGTAATCGATTAGAAAGCCATACCCTATCTGCGGGTTCCATACAGCCTTGGGGTGATGTTGAAAAGCTCGCTCGAGTAGCAGGTCATAGTTGAAGCTTATGAACGTGTGGATCGATTGCTCATCCCCGATCTGCTGGCTCAGGAAGTGGTCGAGGGGTTGACAGTTCACCTTCCAGTCGACGGACCAGGAGAGCCTGTTGATGGCGTACTTAAAGCGTTGGTGAAGTTCCCCAGAAGCGCTCGCCCTTTCTAACAGCTTCTCTATGGACTCAGACGGGCGGTTCTTCAGTGCTGTTCGGAAGGCTGATCGATCTTGCTGCGTCCGGTCGGCATGTCGTCCGACCAGAAGCTTCGCGAATTTCGAAGCCTCCTGCGAGGGCCACTCGAAAATCCCGAAGTTTTCTAGTTGAGCGAGAGTCGTTAAGATTACGTCGTCGTGGACGTATTCGGCCATCACACTCACGAAATCATTAATGAGCGGAAGCGGCCTTCCAGGCGCTTCGAGTGACTTGGTCAGCCCTGCACCAACGAAATAGACGGTACTTTTCGGGGGCATCCTTCCAACCGGTGCGACGAGCGAACGCGCGTCTATGTAACCCAAGCAGCGTGCACGGTGGCAGGCATCCTGCGCTCGCCGCTCACTGCCGTAGGATACAGTATAGCGGCTTCAGTATGAAGAATCATGGAACGATCAGCTCACCTCACCCGCCAACGGGAAAAAGCGCAAAGACGACCTTTGGTGAACGTGGGCTTGCGAAGCCCAACCCGCATACAAGTGGACGTGTACTCCCCAAACCAGACGAATGGCCCTCAGGCCCAGATCTCTTGAAACGCCCTAGTCGGAACATGGGAACCGAAGCAGCGCTAGATGGAGCGCCTGTAACGACCGACAGGCATGGGCCGCGAAATAGCGATCGGGCCTCTTTGCTCCACCAGCGTGACTCAGTACCCGCCGATGCAGCGCTGAACCGTCCCCACCGAAGTTCCAAACTGCGCCGCGAGAAGGCGTAGGCTCCCCTGTTGATTCCGGTAAGCGTCCGCGATGCTCTTCCTCATGTCCGGGCTCAGGTGGGTGCGGGGCGGGCGACCTATCCGCTTACCCTTGGCACGCGCGTTCCTCATCCCGGCTTTGACGCGCTCGACGATCAGTGATCGCTCAAACTCAGCCATGGCTCCGATGATCTGGAACATCAGCCGGCCCGAAGGGGTGCTTAAATCAAGATTGCCTTTTAGGCTGACGAATGCCACCCCCAGAGCTTCAAATTCGGCCAGCGCGTTCTCCAGGTGCCGAAGTGGCCGTCCAAACCTATCCAGCTTCCACACGAGGACGGCGTCAAAACGACGTTGGTGAGCATCCGTCATGAGCCTATCCAGTTCTGGGCGTGACTCCTCGGAGCCCGAAATCCCTGTGTCGACATAGCTGCCAGCGACCTGCCAACCCCGACGCGGGCAGTACTCTTCCAGTTCGCGGGTTTGCATCGTGGGGTCCTGACCGTTGTTATTCGTCGAGACCCTCGCGTAGATTGCCGCCTTGCTGCGGTCTGGTTGTGTGGAGAATGTAGGTGGGTATATCTTCGCCGTAGCCATTTCAGCCTCCCAGCTAGGTTGATTGGTTAGGCAACCGTTGAAGTTCCCGCTTCAGCGGTTGCCGCTTTTCTTTTGAGCCTTCTTGCGCCCCCTGCCTTTGCGGTAGTTGGCGGCCTTGAATTTGCGGACCCGTTCCACGTCTCGTTCTGTCCAGATACGGAAATCCACGCCGCTGTTCCTGTACCTTTTAGGCTCAGGTATTGAGCCGGCGTAGAGCCAACGCAGCAGAGTAGCCTTGTGGACTTCGACGATTCGAGCAACTTCGGTCGTGGACCATGTTTTCATTACACATATACCATTAGCATATTTCTGTTGACTCTGTCAACTCCTATTTGCCATAATCTGCATTGAACTGGGCGGCTAGGGTATTCCCGCACGGGGGCTCTCCCGGCCCGCTCGCCAACCTTTTCTAATCGAGCGCCGCATGGGAGGTGGCTATGGAGAAGTGGGCAGAGAGCGGAAGCAAGATTTGCGTCCACAACGCTCGTCACACTTTCCCCACAATAAGCCCCACCAATGGCGTTGACATTCCCACCGTCTCGAAGCTCCCGCGGCCGAAAGGCAAAGTCTGAAACAGTCAAGGGGGTGAAGCGTGAGTGACACAGACGACATCATTAACATCAACCGGGAGCTGGAGCGTATCGACAAGGAACTCCTTGACCTGGAACAACCATTGCCCTTGCCGGACGAGCTCAGCAAACCTGTTTACATCCCAATACGTGGGGGGTGGTGGGCCGACAACACGGTTAAGGATGAGTTGGGGGCGCGAAAGAAATTGCGAGAAGGATACAAAGCAGAGGAGAAAGCCCGGAAACTACAGAAGCAGCAACTAATTGAAACGAAAAAAGTGCTCAGGCGGCAGCTCCAGAGATTGCTCTCGGCCCCGGCAGGCCGGTTAGTTAACGCGGCGCCGCCCAGCAAAGAAAGGATCACTGACCTCAAGGACAGGAAACAGGAGAGCACGCGAAAGCCGACCATCGCCAACAAACTTGCTAACCCTTTGGGAGTATCCGACGATGAACATCAACGAAGCCCAGCGGGCATTTACTGACATTTCTCGATCCACAATCTATCGCTGGCTCAACGAGGGTAAGCTGCAACGAGCAAGTCTGGGTAAGAAATCGGGAAAGCGAAGCCGGGTGCTCATTAGAACAGAAAGCGTAAAAAAATTGCTCGATGAATCCGCTGAATAGGCCGAAGGGTTTCCCAAGTTGTCCCGCCATGTCCCGCCATGTCCCAATGATCAGTCTCCCCTGTTCTAGACCCTCCAAAGGCAATCCTCTAAATTGAGACCCTAAATAAGCCGGTTTGGGTTTCTGGCGCGGGCCGGCGAAATTTCCGGGGGAAAGAAGGATGCCCCACATCCCATGGCAAGTTCTCGGGTACGTAAAGCATCGCTTCCTATCCCCAGATCGGCGCTCCGACCTTGTATAGCCACCGTGGGCAATCACGGTTTAAGGCCTGGACCGGAGCGCAAGTTGCCGCGCGCCTGTCGTATCCAAGAGGGTAATGACCGAGGCGTGAGCCTTCAGTGGCTTCGGCTGGAAACCGCCTCAAGGGCGACGGGCAGTGCGGTAATTCACAATCTCTCTCGGTTCGTCCCGGAGCTTCGGGGATCGGGCACCGCGAACGCGCGGCGACCCAGGAGGAGCCGTCCTGGACGGAGGCCAACCCAGCTCGCAAGGGCTGATGCTGTGGATACACGCACCGTTTCACGCGCTGAGGTGAGGCGGCGGTTCGGGCGACGAAAGGCTCGAAGCGAGAGAGAGAAAACGCTGAGGGAAGGAGCAGGGGCTCCTCCGGCCGACAGGTCGGCAAAATCATGCAAAACCCGGTAAGTTCCGGAAAAGATGGAAAACCAAATTCTGGCCGAGAAAGGAGAAGGCGGGCCGGATCCGCACCGGAATGGCTGGATCTTCATTCGCTGACAGCGTATGCGTCGGTTTGCGAACGCACCTTGCGAAGCTGGATCAGTGATCAAGTCGATCCTCTGCCGGCGTCCAAGATTCGCGGGAAAATTCTGGTCCGCCGCGCGGTGTTCGACCTTTGGGTGGAACGCCATCGTTACGCACGCGGGAAGCGCGCCTCCTATGCCGCGATGACGCGGACGATCCAACATAGCGCAAAGAACGAGGTGGGTGTGGGAGCTCCGCAAATGCCTCAGCCTTCTAGGTAATGCGACCTGAAAACTCGACATGACCGGTCTTTTGTCGAGCCGGGCGGCGAGGGCGGGGAGAAGACGGGTTGCAAGGCAACGACAACAATTCGGAACTTCACTCTGTGGGGCGCAGCCTTACCAGTCAACGGTTACTCACGGTTGAGCAGGTAGCTGAACTCCTCCAGGTTCCGCCTTCCTGGGTCTACTGCCGGACACGGAACAGAACTCGTGACCGCATTCCGGGATTCCGGCTTGGCAAGTATTGGCGGTTTCGAGAAGAGGAAGTACTGGCTTGGCTGGAACAGCAGCGCGTAGGAGTGCGGACCGTTGCTTGACAATCGGACTATAATCACCGGCGACGCAGAGAATGGCGGGCGACTCAACGAGGGAAGGGAGACTCGCATGACTCGTCACCGTTTTCAGAACGGTTGGATCATCAAGAAAGGCAAGAATTTTGTACTCCGTTACCGCGAGGATGTCCGAGCGGCGGACGGGACGATAAAGAGGGTGCAGCGTTCTGTAGTGCTCGGTGCGTTGCCGGGCAAGAGGCAGGCGAAGACCGAAGCCGCCAGAATATTGCGCGATATTTACAGCGGCACTTGGCGCCCGCAATCGGCTATGACCTTTGCGGACTTCTGGAATAGCTACTTCGATCCGGAAGTCATCGAGAGGCGCAAACTCTCAACGCGGCAGATGTACCACTATTTGGGTAAGAAGCATCTGCTGCCTTACTTCGGAAAGCGTCCGCTCTGTGATCTGACGCGGCGAGAGGTTCAAGACTTCATCATCCTGAAGGAACGCCAAAACTACTCTCCACAGACGGTCCGGCACTTCCGCAACATGCTGAGCAAGTTCTTCGGGGCGGCGATGTCGAGAGAAATGATCGCAACTAATCTGGCTCACAACCTGGAGATGCCAACCATGAAGAAGGTCCGGCAATCTCGGGTGCTGACACTCCCGCAGATCTCCGATCTTTTCAAAGCCTTTGACGAAGAACTCCAAACAGTTGTTTTGTTTGGGTTGCTTCCCGGGCTGCGGATCGGGGAGATCTTGGGGCTCAAGGTTGAGGACCTCGATCTCAACCTGGGCTTATTCTACGTTCGGCGCAATGTCTATCGCGGCGTTGTTCAGGACGCCCCAAAGACACCCGCCGGTGATCGCTGTTTACCGATTGCATCGGCGTTGCTCGAAGCTCTACAGGTCTGGCTTGCCTTCAGGCCCTGCGGGTCTGAGTGGCTTTTTCCGAACGACGCAGGAAAACCCTACTACGACCGCAACCTGCTGCGTCGAAGGCTCTGGCCTGTATGTGACAAGCTCGGGATTCCACGTTTCGGCTGGCACTCACTCCGTCACGCGTTCTCGACTTACGGAGGCAACAGCTGTGTTCCACTTCCTGTGTTGCAATACCTGCTGGGCCATACGAGCGTGGAAACCACAATGATTTACACTCATCCGCTACTCGAAGCGGAGCGAAAGGCGGTGGAGCAGATTGCGGCTATTCTGCTCCCTGCTGCTCCCCATCGGGCAGAGGACGGATTTGAACCCAAGGTGCTAATTCAGTGAATCAAAGCAGGTTAGTTGGTCGGGGCGCGCGGATTCGAACCGCGGACCTCTTGCGCCCAAGGCAAGCGCGCTACCAGGCTGCGCCACGCCCCGAATGGGTCACAGGAATCATTCTGCCAAGCTTGGCGAGTTGTGTCCAGCCTGTTTCGGAAGCGGATGCCTGCTGGGGCCTCGCCGCATCACTCAACCATTCGGGGGCTTCAGTCCTCGCTCACGCCGCAACTGATGGTTGCGGCCTGCCAGCGCGACCTTATACTGCTCGAGCAAGTCGAACTCCTCGGCGGAGGTCAGCACTTCCATCTGTAGTTTTTCCCACTCGCGCGGCAGACTTTTCGTCACCGGCATCTGGTTCCGCTTCCGGTAGAAGCAGTAGTAACCCAGGCAAAGCAGCACCCAGGAGGGCCCGGCGATGCGGCCGATGGCGTGCGTCGCGATGACCGTGAAGAAGATGGTGCTTACGCCCAGCAGTCCCAGGAGACCGAGCAGCGGGATTTCGACGACGCGTTCGCCTTTCCTCCAGGGCAGATTGAGCGGCACCTTGTAAGGCCGGGGTGTATACGGGTCGAGGAATCGCAAGCGAATGAGCGAGATGAATACCAGAATGTAACCGAGCGTCGCGCCGAAGGCATACATGTTGCCGAGCGTGCCCAAAAGCTGCGGGGTCAATCCGGAAAGCACCACCGCCAGCGCGCCGGCTGCGGAAAAGAAAATAATCGTGCGCACCGGGGTGTGGTATCGGCGGTGAACGGCTTTGAACCAGGGGCTGATCAGGCCGAGTTGGGACATGGAGAATGTCAGCCGCGAGGCGCTCATGATCCCCGAGTTCGCCGAAATCGCCAGGATCGTCATGCCCAGAAACGCCGCAAAGGGTCCGGCGATAAATCCCAAGATAGGGATGTTATGCGCCAGCAAGGCCACGGGATCGTCCATGTGAATCTCGAACTCTTTCCAGGGTAGAACGCCCAGCGCCAGGTTCGAGAACGCTACGGCAAAGATGAAGACCGTGAAAATCAGCGTGAGGCTCGTGCGCGGAATGATAGTCGCCGGCCGCCGCGTCTCCTGCGCCGCCTGCGAGATCGACTCGAGCCCCACGAACGAAATGATGGCCAGCGAAAAGCCGTAAGCAAATTGCTTCAGCGAGACGGTGTGCATGGCCGCGCGCCACTGGCTGGCCAGCAGTTCCGGCTTCCACGCTGCGCAGAAGCCGAAGATGATAATGCCGCTTTCCGTCATGATATCGATGGCGCCCAGGATTTCGTTGAACAGCGACGACTCGCGGATGCCGCGAATGTTCAGCCACACAAGGAAGGCAATGAGCAGGACGGCCTCGACGACATTGTAGGGTTTGTAGAGTGAAAACAACCCCAGGTTCCAAACCGGGCTCGGGAACTCGTGGTGAAAGATGAAAGGGTAGAAGAAATTCAGGTACCCCACCGAGGCGACTGCAAAAAGGGCGATGTCGATCGTATAGTCGAGCAGCAGCGCCACGCCCGCGACATATCCCCAGAAATCGCCCAGACCACGCAGCGCGTAGTAGTGCCCGCCGCCCGCCACGGGATAAGCCGAAGCCAGCTCCGTGTAAGCCAGGCCGATCATGATGTACACCAGGCCCGCGGCAGCAAACGCCATGCTGGCGGCGCCCTGCGCGGCGGCAATTACCAAACCCAGCGCCGTGTAGATATCCGCGCCGACGTCCGCGTAACCCCACATGAACGAGCCCCACACCGTCACATCGCGGCGCAGTTCGAGGTCGTGGGAAGGCTTGGCGGGAGAATCCGCAGGGATGGAAGCACTGGCCATAATTCGTGAACGAAGGCGATTTCAGCCCGGCTATGCCACTTCGCAGGTGGAACTCAAAGCCCTCATGATGCGCTGCGTCCCCCGGCCTGTCAAGGCTCCGCCGCTGCCGCCGCGCAGGGAGTGGGTCGGCTTGATCCCCTCAGCAGCCGCATGCACGGACCGCGTCGGTGCTCATACGCCCCGCCAGGACAAGCTGGATCCGCGCACCCATTCACAATGCAGGGCAGCGTTGACCAAGCGAAACATCTTCGGCAAAAGTCCTGGCCAGAGGCAGCAAATACCATTCGCCACGCGACCGGGTGGGAGGGCCGTGCTTCGAAGAGCGCGGCCGAAGGGCTGAACATCGTCGTGGCTGGCGGTGAGGCGCCTCTCTTCTGCGGCTTCGAGGTCTGTTCCGGCTGGTCCTGTAGGTTGCTTGGCGAGAAACGGTCTTGGTTTGCTATCTTGAGTATCGTGATATACACTGGGCGAATTAGGCCGGATCCCAGCCATGAAACGGTGTCTTTCCTGTCAAACGCCGTACCCGGATGAATTTGCTTTCTGCCCCCTCGACGGCGCCGAATTGGAAGACCCCTCGGTGTACGCGGTGGGCACCACGATTCGCAACAAGTATCGCATCCTGGCGAAGGTCGGCAAGGGCGGCATGGGTCACGTCTACAAGGCGCTGCACCTTTTGTTCAACGAGGTGCGCGCCCTGAAAGTGATGTATCCCTCGCTCATGGCGCGGGAGGAATTCGTGCAGCGTTTTCTGCGCGAAGCCTTCGTGGCCCGCCGTCTACGGCATCCGAACGCCGTCCACGTGGAGGACGTCGACGAGACCGAGGACGGCCGCCCCTGCATCGTGATGGAGTTCATTGACGGGCGAGTGCTCCGGGACGTCATCCAGCGCGATGCGCCGCTGGCCGTCGGGCGCGCCTGTGCAATCGTCAAGCAGGTCGCTTCGGCTCTCGCCGCCGCGCACGATCTGGGCATCATTCACCGCGACATCAAACCCGAGAACATCGCGCTGGTGGGAGGTGAGGCGGGCGAGTGGGTCAGGGTACTGGATTTCGGTATCACCAAGCTCCGCGAAGGTCAGCTCAAGGATGAGGTCGGCGCCCTTTCGCTGGCGGGCCCCGGGACCTTCTTTGCTATCGGCACTCCCGAATATATGTCGCCGGAGCAGGTGCAGCAATGGGAACCGGACGGCCGCTCGGACCTCTATTCCCTGGGAGTCGTGTTCTACGAAATGCTCACGGGCCGGCTGCCGCTGCACGCGGAGTCGCAAGCCGAGTGGTTTCTGGCGCACGTCGGCCAAGCGCCGCGCCGGCTGCACGAGGACGCTGCGGACCTGCGCATCCCCGAGCGCATCGCCGACCTCGTCATGACGATGCTCGAGAAGGATCGCGACGCTCGTCCTCCCAACGCCACCGCGGTGATTGAGTGGATTGAAGCCTGCGAAGAGGAGATCCAGTCGCTCAATTTCCCGCCGATGACGATCTCCCGGCCCCAGGTGGAGCGAGTCTCCCCTGAGGCCACCACCGCTCCGGCATTCTTTGAAGGTTGGAAGAGGGGGAGTCTGATTGCGGAGAGGTATAAAATCCTCGAGAAGATCGCGGAAGTCCGATTGGGACCCGTCTACACCGCACTGGATTCCGCTACCGGCGGCGTTTGCGTCCTCAAGCTCGTCACGCCCTGGAATCCGCCCGGACCGGAACTCGTCAACCGGCTCATGGAGTACTGCCGGCGGATGCAGCGATTCGAGCATCCGCACGTAGTCCGGACCTACGACCTCGGCCGGGCCGAAGACGGAGTGCTGTTCATCGCCACGGAATATGTGAGTGGACAGAATTTGCGGCAGGTGATCGAGCAGCAAGCTCCGCTGGAACTTTCACGCGCCTGCCGGATCGTCTGGGAGATCGCCTGCGCGCTCGATGCCGGCCAGAATCTGGGAATGGTACACGGTGACATCAAGCCGGAACACATCCTGCTCGCACGACTGCGCAAGACCGAGCAAACCAAGATTCTGGATTTCAGTCTCGACAGTGTGAAGGAGGCCATGCCCGAACTCTCAGACCCGGACCTCCCTTCGGAGTGGCTCGCGCCGCTTCATTACATGTCTCCGGAAAGGATCTCCGGCCACCCCTACCTGCCCCAGTCCGATATTTATTCGCTGGGGATCGTGTTCTACGAAATGCTGACCGGACGCCGCCCCTTCGAAGGGAACGGTATTGAAATCGCCATGAAGCACGTGCGGGAAATGCCCCTGCCGGTCGATCGCGTTCGCCCCGAATTGAATATTCCACCCAGCGTCGCCAGCTTGGTGATGAGGATGATCCAGAAGGACCCCGACAACCGGCCGGAGCATGCTCGCATGCTTATGGAAGAGATTTCCGCAGTGTAGCGGGACGGCTTACCGTCCCCATCTCGGCTTGCAGGGGTAGGGCCTACCGCTGGCTGGTCGCGACGCCTGGTTGGGGGACGGCAAGCCGTCCTCCTAGGCGCCCGTGGAGGTCCGGAATATTCCGGGCTACAGCATCTGTTCAATGATGCCCGGGACGGCCCGTAAGGATTCGTCGAGCCTGGAGGGATTCTTGCCACCGGCCTCGGCCAGGTCCTTACGCCCTCCGCCCGAGCCTTCCACGTAGGTCGCCGCCTGCCTTACGATCTTGCCCGCGTCGAGCTTGCCCGTCAGGTCTTTGGTGACCGCCGCGATGAGCACCACCTTCCCATCCGCGACACTGCCGAGCACGATCACGCCCGATTGGAGCTTCACGCGCAGGTCGTCCACCATTTGGCGCATGGCGGAGCGGTCCGTCACCTCCACGCGCGCCGCGACCACCCGCACGCCTTTCACCTCGCGCGCTTGCTCGACCAAGTCGCTGGCTTCGGAAGCCACGCGCTTCATCTGTTGCGCTTCCAGTTCTTTGCGTAACCGCTTCTCACTTTCGGTGAGCTTCTCGATGGCTTCGATCAGTTCGCCAGGCTTCGAGCGCAGAGCCTCGGAAAGCATCGCCAGCGTCTCGCTGGACTTTCTCATCTGCTCGAGGACACCGGTGCCGGTCAGCGCCTCGATGCGGCGCGTCCCCGCGGCGACGCTCGATTCGGAAACGATCTTGAACAGCCCGATATCGCCGGTGCGCTGCACGTGTGTGCCACCGCAGAGTTCTTTTGAGAAGTCGTTGATCGAGAGCACGCGCACCTTATCCGCGTATTTCTCGCCGAAAAGCGCCATAGCGCCGCTAGCGACGGCCGAGTCCAGGTCTTTCTCTTCCGTCGCAACAACTTCGTTCTTCAGAATGTGCTCGTTCACCAAGTCCTCGATGTCGAGCAAGTCCTGCTCGTCAAGCGCGGCGTAATGCGTAAAGTCGAAGCGTAGGCGGTCGGGCGCCACGAGCGACCCGGCTTGCTTCACGTGTGTCCCAAGCGTCTTTCGCAATGCCGCGTGCAGTAAGTGCGTGGCCGTGTGATTGCGGCGGGTGGCATCGCGGCGGTCGACATCTACCACAGCCGTCACCGTGTCACCAACACGCAGCGTGTCACGTGCGACCGCCTTGTGAACGATTAGCCCGCTGACGGGATAGTAGGTGTCGGTGATGTGCGCCACCTCGTGGTCGCTATCTGGCGCGAGGAAATGGCCGATGTCACCTACCTGGCCACCTGCCTTGGCATAAAAGGGCGTGTGGTCAAGCACAATCTCGACCTCGGCCCCCGGCTTGACCTCGTTCACGGGTTGGCCGTTCTGGACCAGAGCCACAATCTTGCAAGTGAGCGAAGTGGTCTGCAAATAGCCGTCGAATTCCGTCTTCTCCGTTTCGCCAAGCTCCCGATAAACCGGCAATACGACCTCTTGCCACGCGCCTTTCCAGAAAGCCCTCGCGAGTTCGCGCTGCCTCTGCATCGCCCGCTGATAGCCCTCCATGTCAACCGCGATGTGGTACGGCGCGACGATGCTAGCGACGAACTCAGGACGCAAACCGTAGCTGTCATGTAAGAAGAAGAGACCCTCCCCTGAAATGATTCCGAGCTGGTGCTGGTCCACCGCCTTCTGGCCTAGCTCAAGTTCCCGCGCACCCGCATTAGGCGTGGTCTTAGCTATTTCTTCGATGTCCTCGCGGAGTTTACCTTCTTTCGAGTAGTCCCTCCAGTGCCCAAACGGGATCAGCACACCGGTGTAGGGAGTCACCATCGTTATCTCCAACCTACGTAGCCCCACTTGCGTCGTGCGCTGGTACTTTTGCTCCTCAACCTTAATTGCCTTCACGACGTGGTGTTCGGTCTCGATGAGTTCAGGGTACGCGTCCTTCATCATTTGAACCACGTGGCCGGCCATCTTGTAGAGGAACGGTTCATTCAGGCCGAGCGTCTGGCCGTGGTAGAGCGCGCGGCGCATGATGAGGCGCAGGACGTAGCCGCGGCCTTCGTTTGAAGGCAGGACACCGTCAGAAATCAAAAACGTCGCAGCGCGCGCGTGGTCGGCGATGATGCGCAGGGAAACGTCAGTGTCGTGATTCGTGCCGTAATCAACGTTGGCTAGGCTGGCAGCTTCGTCGATGAGCGGACGGAAGAGGTCTGTATCAAAATTGGAGAGCTTCCCCTGCAGGACCGTCGCCAGTCTCTCAAGGCCGGCGCCGGTATCGATGGAGGGGCGGGGAAGCGGCGTCATCGCGCCCTGCTCGTCGCGATTGAACTGCATGAACACCAAGTTCCACAGCTCGACGTAACGGCCGCAGTCGCAAGGGAACTTGCAGTCGGCGTGGCCGGCATCACTCGCCGCAGGGCCCAGGTCGTAGTGGATTTCCGAGCACGGCCCGCAAGGGCCCGTCTCGCCCATGGCCCAGAAATTGTCCTTCTCGTCCAGCCGGAAGATGCGTTCGCGCGGCACACCGACGTCATTCGCCCAGATTTCCGCCGCCTCGTCGTCTTCTCGAAACACTGTCACGTAGAGCTTTTCCCGCGGGATGGCGAAATCCTTGGTGATGAGTTCCCACGCCCAGGGGATCGCCTCCTTCTTGAAGTAGTCGCCGAAACTGAAATTCCCGAGCATCTCGAAGAAAGTATGATGGCGCGTTGTGCGGCCCACCTGTTCCAGGTCGTTGTGTTTGCCGCCCGCGCGCACGCATTTCTGCGACGAGCAGGCGCGCGTGTAGTCGCGGCGCTCGCGGCCCAGGAAGACGTCCTTGAATTGGTTCATGCCCGCATTCGAGAAGAGCAGGGTAGGATCATTCGCCGGCACGAGCGACGAGGAGGGCACGACGCGATGCCCGCGCCTCGCAAAGAAGTCCAAGAATCGTGCCCTGATTTCATTTGCGGTCATAAAGGGTAATTTAACACAGAGAGCACGGAGGCTCTGTGTCCTCTGTGGTGAGAGGTTTTGATCTTTCCATTCGGCAATTGCCGAGACGAGAAGAGATTTAACACAGAGAGCACGGCGGCTCCGTGTCCTCCGTGGTGAAAGCCTCTAGATCTTTCCATGGATGAACCGCCGTATGCCGTCTTTCAGCACGGTCACGTTGAAATTGATCAGCAGCGCCAGCTTGCATCCCGAAAGCCTCAAGTAGGACAGCGTCTGAGCCTCGTGAATCGGCGCCAAGGCTTCAACGGAGTTGACCTCTACAACCACAGATTGTTCCACCAACAAATCCATTCGATAACCGCATTCAAGTTTTACCTCTTCATAAATAAGTGGCCGGGTTTTTGTTGTTCTACCGCGAGACCTCTCTTCGCCAGCTCGTATGCCAAACATGCCACGTAAGCAGACTCAAGCAGCCCTGGACCTAGCGTCCGACGGACTTGCATTGCCGCGCCGATGATTGGTTCGGTCATCGTGTTCAGGCGGTCGCGTTCGTTCATTTGGTTCGACGCTCTGACGGGGAGATCTGGCTTTTTTGCACTCTGTGGTCCTTGTGTCTTTAGTTCTCGAAGTGTCCTCCGTAGCACTAGCTTGCAAGTTCGTCGCGTGACGCGAAGGTTTTCTCAGTGTCCTCTGGGGCGCGAAAAAGACTAAACACAGAGATCACTGAGACGCTCCGTGTCCTCTGTGTTAATGCTTGAAAGGCACGGAGTACACGGAGATTGCCGTTTGGGTCGCGGCCCCGAGGCTGCGCTGTGATCTCGGTGTTTTTCGTTCTGCCAGTGTCCTCTGCGTTAAACGCTCTTGGACCGCTCCGGATCAGGCTCCTCCCCCGAAGCTTCCAGATCTAATGGTTCGATGTCATCAGCCACCGGTTTCAACTCAGTTCGAGAGCGTACCGTCCTTATAATATCATCCGCGTTGAATCCCAGGCGCAACAGACTTCGGCAGAGCGAGTGGAACCGGGCGCGCGTAAGGGGTAGGCGAAGCGTGCGGAGCTTTTTGGCGAGTGCCTGTTCCAGTAACTCGCGAGCCGGGGTTTCCTGATAGGCCTGTTCGAGCGCCGGCTCGATGTACTTGTAGTTGACGAGCTTGGCCTTGAGTTCGCGCCGGACGCGATGCGGTCCGAAGGCGCGGTTTTGGGCGAGGGAATAAGCGTACTGCTCAGCGAATTTGCGGTCATCGAGGTAGCCGAGCTCGCGCAGGCGAGTGATGGCCTCGCGCACCGGCCCAGCTTCCGGGAATTTCTTTTCGAGGGCGCGTCGCAGCTCGGCCAGGGAGTAGGGGCGGCGTGCCAGCATCCGCAGCGCCGCGGTGAGGGGGTCGGAGGGGACCTGCTTACCTTTTCGCAATCCGGTCCACCTGGCTGGCTCGCTCCATTTCCTCGCGGGCGGCGTCGGTCGTGGTGCGGATGCCGGAGATGCGCAGCTTGAACTCGTCGGGGTTGGAGGAATTCAGCAGGGCTTCCTCCAGCGAGATCAGCCCCTGGGAGTACAGGTCGTAGAGCGACTGGTCGAAGGTCTGCATCGCGTACTGGGAGACGCCGGCGGCAATGGCGTCGTGAATCAGCCGGGTTTTGTCGGGATTGACGATGCAATCGCGAATGTATTCGGTGGTCACCAGCACTTCCACCGCCGGAACGCGTCCGATGCCGTCCGCTTTCCGAACCAGGCGTTGCGAGATGACCGCCTTCAGCGTGCTCGCCATCTGCATGCGAATCTGCTTCTGCTCGGGCGGCGGGAAGACTGCGATGACACGTTGGACGGTTTCCGTGGCGTCCGTGGTGTGCAACGTGGAGAACACCAGGTGGCCGGTTTCCGCGGCCATCAGCGCTGTCTGGATGGTTTCAAGGTCGCGCATTTCGCCTACCAGGATCACGTCGGGGTCCTGGCGGAGGGCGGCGCGCAGGGCGATGGCGAAACTCGGCGTATCCACTTCCACCTCGCGCTGGTTTACAAAGCCCTTCTTGTCGCGGTGCAGAAACTCGATGGGGTCTTCGATGGTAACGATGTGGTCGGTGCGGGTGGAATTGATGCGGTCTACCATGGCGGCCAGTGTCGTGGACTTGCCGCTTCCCGTGGTTCCGGTCACCAGCACCAGGCCGCGCGCTTCCCCGCAGACCTTGTCCATCACGCGCGGCAGGTAGAGTTCCTCGAACGTGCGGATCTTGGTGGGGATGACGCGCAGCACCATGCCCACGTTGCCCCGTTGCTGGAAGACGTTCACGCGGAAGCGTCCCAATCCCGCCACGCCGTAAGCCATGTCGAGTTCGGTGTTTTCCTTGAACTTCTGCTTCTGCCGGTTCGTCATGAGGCTGAACGCCATGTTCAGCATGTCCTCGCTCGAGATGCGCGAATACTGGTTCAGCGGGCGCAATTCGCCATCCACCCGGACGTAGGGATAGTTCCCAACCTTCAAATGCAAGTCGGAGGCTTTGTTTTCGCAGGCGGTCCGAAGCAGCGTGTCAATGTTCAGATTATCGGCACCATTACTCATGTGGAAACCTCACTGAGACGTTTCCCCGATTTGCGCTCAAGTTAACACACGCCATGGGAGGTGTCAAAGGGCCAAGCGCATGTCTTCGCGCTAATCGTCTCGGAGGGGCTTAGATTGCGTACGAACGGCCGCCGGCATCCACGCAAGCCCCGCGTGCCTCAACGGCTCGCCGCCACCGGCAGGTTGCAGAAGGTCAGCCAGCCGTACTTGTCCTCCGCCTGGCCTTGCACAATCGAGAGGAAGCGTTCCTGCAAGGCGCGCGTGACGGGGCCGGGCTGGCCCTTGCCGACCACGATGCGGTCGACGGACCGGATGGGCGTAATCTCCGCCGCCGTCCCAGTAAAGAAGACCTCGTCCGCGATGTACAGCATCTCGCGCGAAATGCTCTGTTCGCTCACCGCGTAGCCCATTTCGAGCGCCAGCGTCATGACGGAATCGCGCGTAATGCCCGGCAACACGGAAGCCGAAAGCGGCGGCGTGAAGATCTTGCCTTCGCGGATGACGAAAATATTCTCACCGCTGCCTTCACTTACCTGGCCGTGGGTGTCGAGTGAAATTCCCTCGGTGTAGCCGTTGGTGAGCGCTTCCATCTTGATGAGCTGGGCGTTCATGTAGTTCGCCGCGGCCTTGGCCATGGCGGGCAGGGTGTTGGGCGCGATCCGCTGCCAGGAGGAAACGCACACGTCCACCCCCTGGCGCAGCGCCTCGTCACCCAGGTATTTGCCCCAAGCCCACGCCAGCAGGTAAATCTCGATGGGGTTCTTCATGGGGTTGACGCCGAGCTCGCCCACGCCGCGAAACACCACGGGGCGAAGGTAGCAGTGCTGGACGTTATTGACGCGCACCAGCTCGATCATCGCCTGCGCCAGTTGCTCGCGTGTGTAGGGCAGTTCCATGCGATAAATCTTGGCGGAGTTGACCAAGCGGTCGGTGTGCTCCTTCAGGCGAAAGATGGCGGGTCCGTGTGGTGTCGCGTAGCAGCGAATGCCCTCGAACAGGCTGGAGGCGTAATGGATCACGTGCGCTGCCACGTGAATCGTGGCCTCCGACCAGGGAATGAATTTCCCGTTGTGCCAGACTTTTTCGTAATTATCGATCGGCATGAGTTCTTCTCCAGCTTGCCCCCGGAGTCTTAAAATCCCGCGCGGCTCGCTGCTTGACGCGAGCCGCAACCCTCAAGCAGCAAGATTATAGCACGGAGGTTAATTCCCCCCGGCGAATTCGCTTGGCCGGCGCAAGTTGTCTCGACGCTTTGCGCGGGAATTGGCCGGTTGCCGGTCTTGCCAAGATGCCAGCGCAGCGAGGGCTGCCGGGCAGGGGCGAGTAGCGAGGGTCCACCAGAAAGAAGCCCGCTTGACGCGCGAGCGCCTCAAGCTTGCGCGGCGGGCAGGCGAATTTCGACTTCCAATCCTTTAGGCGAGCGATTGCGGCATTGGACCGTGCCGCCGCAGGCTTCAATGCAGGTTCTCACAATGGCCAAGCCGAGACCCACGCCGCCCGTCTCTCGCTGGCGGGCCAACTCGGGGCGATAAAAGGGCTTGAAAACTCCCTCAAGTTCCGCCTCCGGGATGCCGGGTCCGGTGTCGGCGACGGTGATGGAAACCATGCCATCCTTTTCGTGCGCGGAGATCGCAATGGGGCCGTACTCTCCCGCATAACGAACGGCATTGCGCACAACATTGGCCAGCGAACGGAAGAGATATTCCGGGTGGGCCATGACTTCGGTCCGCTCCTCAAGGTGGGTCTCGATAGAGGTCTTATCAGAGGCTTCCCTCTCGAGGACGCGCCGTACCGTATCAGCGAGTCTCACCCGGATGAGCGGGGTGGCTGCGGCGTTGATCTGCGCGCGGGAGAAGAGCAGCAACTCGTTCACGAGGCCTGACATGTGTTCCACTTCTTCCTGCACACCCTCGACATACTTCTTCTGATTGTCCCCGGCATGCTGGTCCAGGATCCCGAGTGAGACTTGAATGCGGGCGATGGGGGAGCAGAGTTCGTGGGCAACGTCACTCAAGAAGCGCCGTTGGCCGCGCACGAAACCGGACAGACGCTCCGCCATGCGGTTGATCGCTTCACTCAACCGGCCGAGTTCGTCCCGGCGGTGGAGCGAGAGCCGAGTTTCGAGTCGCCCCTCGGCGATCGCTCCGGTGGCGGCGGTGAGCTGAGAGATCGAGTGCGTCAAGCCTCGGATGAGGGGCAGCCAGCAGATGGCGGAGACGAGAATCACCGCAATGGCCACGGCCAACCAGGGCTTGTATTCGAAGAAGAACGGGTTCGTCCATAAGGACGAGGACATCCACACCAGCGTGCCGTGACCAGGCCTCGCGGCGGACTCGTTGCGAATCGGAACGCGAACGCCCACCCAATAGCGCGTCGGCACACTGGTCCGGATCAGGAACAGAGGAGGGGGTGGCGGGGGTGGGGGAGAAAGGCGCTGCGGCTGGCCGGATCTCGCGGCGTGTGAGTCGCGCGCTTCAAACGGCGGCTCCTGGTCGCGGCGAATCATTTCCAGCACGGCTGTGGGTAAATTCACCAGGGGCCCCGCGAGTTGGATTCCCTGGTTCGTGAAAAGGCAAGCCGAGGCGTGAGTTGACGACGTATATTGCGCGAGCAACTGGTCCCATTGGGCACGATCCGTGTCCGGTAACTGAAGCGCAATCAGCCGCGACAGGGCAAGAATGCGGTCCCGCCCCGGAGAAAGCAGCAGCGAGCCGAGATCAAACCGGTACTGAGTGCGGACGAACAGGGCAAAGACCAGCCCGAGCAGCAGGACATTTAGGAATGCCAGCAACAATATCTTGACGGAAATCGATACGTGCGTCTTCATGGAAATTCCTCTGATCCTGGCTTCCGCATCATGTAGCCGGCGCTGCGAACGGTAACGATAAAACGAGGCGATTTGGGGTCATCGCTGAGCTTTCGGCGCAGGGATGAGATGTGAACGTCAATGGATCGGTCGAAGGCATCGAAATTCCGGTCCGCCACTTCGTTCAACAGTTGTTCGCGCGTTCTCACTCGCCCTGCCGCTTTGGCCAGTGCAAGCAGCAGATCAAACTCCACCGCGGTCAAAGGCAACGGCTGATCACTCAGTGCCGCCACGTGCGCCTCCGGGTCCAGATGGAGGTCACCTACAACCACTTGCGCGGCGCGCGTCTCCACCTCTTGAACGCGTGCGAGGGTGGAGCGGCGGATCACGGCGCGAAGTCGCGCCAGCAATTCGCGGGTCGAGAACGTCTTCGGCAGGTAATCGTCAGCGCCCAGTTCCAGCCCCACAATTCGATCCGGCTCCTCACCACGCCCGGTCAGCATCAACACCGGCACGGCAGACTTGGCGCGCAGTTCGCGCAAAACATCAAAGCCGTTCATGCCGGGCAGCATGACATCGAGAATGACCGCTGCAAAGGACTCCTGAAGCGCCACCTCAAGGCCCTCAGGCCCCGTGTGCGCTACCGTCACCTCATACCCCAGCGGCTCCAAGTAGTCATGGATCAGGCGACACAGCTTTTTGTCATCATCCACGACCAGGACCCGAAGCCGGGAGTCCGTGGCGTTTTCCGAACGAGCCGGCACGGTCATTCTCTGGGCATTCTAACATCGCGCCGTGCACGCCTCGGCCAACTTTTACCAAAGCTTTACAATTCTCCACCTTCCGGCACACACACTCTCTACTGGGCGGTGTTCAAATGGACTGCGACGAAAAATTCGTAGCGCCGCGCCCCTAGTGAGCACGGGCGTCGCAGCAGAGGGAGCAATCCAGTAGAACGAAACCGCACTGCAACTGAGCAAGGAGGTCCACATTGTGACGCATGGGACTTGGCGTTCTATGATAGATTGGGGCACATCGTTCCGACGTAGAGGAGTTGCCCTCATGGATTCCCAGTCACGCTCGTCGCGACGCAGATTCTTATCGACCAGTTTGGCTTTGCCCATGGCCGGGTTCGCGCCCGGAATCGACCGCTGACAGCCTTTGCGAGTACGCGGACGGGGACGCCGAAAGCCACCTAGTCTGTGGTTTCACGAGCATCGAGAATGTGGCCAGCAGATCCGGCGAAGGCCACCTGCTGTTAGCATTTCCGAAATGAACCCTAACGCCCTAGCATGCCATGCTGACCGTCGCGCGGCGAGGCTGTGTGCGTGCTTGGCGGTAGCCTGCTCGCTGCCGGCCATGTGGACTCGGGTTGCAAAGAGTTCGCCGGCGGCCGAACCGCGGGGTGTACCGCCGAGCACTGCGACCACCTCTTCCCAAGAGCGCGTCCCCGCCGAGACTCATCAGCCTGCAGCGGGTGAAAAGGGTCAGAAGGCCACCGAACCTCCGGCCAGCCAGGCGATCCAACAACGCACCTCCCTGAACCTGCTCGGCCAAACGGACTCCGAAAAGGGTGAAAGCCACCGCAACGAGAACGTCCAGTTCAATCCGATTGACAACAATGCCCTCGAGGATTTGAACATCCGGCTGGGGGCAACGGCGACGATCGTCGAGGAGTTTCGGGCGGATAGCGGATATTTCGGAAGCGAATTTGGAATCCCTGCGATGCCGCCGCCGCATGCCGAGGCGAGGGCCGGAAGCGCGATTCACGGGGGTGTTTTCGAAACACACCAGAACAGCATCTTCAGCGCCCGCTCCTTCTTTCAAGTCGGGGACGTCAAGCCAGCGCGCGAGAATAACTACGGTGTCAACCTAGGTCTGCCACTGCGGAGACGCGCCTTTCTGTCGCTAGATGGTTTGCAGGACAAGATTCGCGGCAGCGTTAACGGCAACGTCCTGGTCCCTTTACCCGAGGAAAGAACGCCCCTGAGCGACGATCCAAAACTCCGCGCCATTGTCGACCGATTCCTGCGTGCTTATCCTGAGGAGCTCCCGAACCGGACCGATATATCTGCCCGTGCGTTAAACACGAATTCCCCTCAACGTATCGATACCAATGTGGCGAACGGTCAGCTCGACCAGAGCTTCGGCGATCACGATCGCCTGACGCTGCGATACGGCCTGACCTTGCAGAGTGTTCACGCCTTCCAGTTCGTGGTCGGCCAGAATCCCGATACCGTCATCCGGTCGCACAGCGCGCGCATCACCTGGAGCCGCGTGTGGTCGTCCGCGACGGTTGCGGACTTGTCGCTGGGTTTTGATCGGCTCGGGGCACTCGTGGCGCCGGCGCAGGGTGCTGTCGGCCCCGTAATAATGAGCTTCGCACTCACTGACCTGGGTCCAAGCCCCAATATCCCAATTGATCGCGTCGAAAACTGGTTTCGCTACGCGGTCGGGGTGAGACGTACTCGGGGGGGCCATTTGGTGACCGCCGGCTTCGCGCTGAACCGCCTCCAATACAAGGGGCAAGAGACCGACGGATATCGCGGCATTCCTGTGTTCGCGGATGACTTCGGACGGGACGCGATTACCAACTTGCGGATGGGAACTCCCAGTGTCTTGACCCAGGCGCTGGGCACCACCTACCGCGCCTTCCGGAACTGGGACATGCAGTTCTATGTCGGCGACCGGTGGCAGGTCAGGCCGAATCTTACCTTGAACTGGGGACTTCGCTATCAACCGGTGACTCGCCCGATTGACGTCAGCGGTCGCAGTGACCTGCGGTTCGGCTCAGACTTGAATAACTGGGCTCCCAGCTTCGGTTTCGCACACCGGCTGCCGGCACGGTGGGGAACCCTTCGGGGCGCCTATGGCTTGCAGTATGGGCAGATCTTTCCCGTTACTTACGGCCAAGACCGTTTGATTGCCCCCTACAGCCTGAGGATCGACATACCCGCACCCGACCTCGCCGATCCCCTGCACGGGCTTCGTTTCGAAGACTTGGACCCCCACGGGCGCATGACCTTTATCGAGGTTTCCCCGCGATTGCGGACGCCATACTCTCATCAGTACAACTTTAGCTGGGAGTCTGAGCCAGTCTCGCGATGGAGGGTGCAACTGGGTTACGTCGGCAGCCGCTCCCCCAAATTGATCCAGACTTGGTTCCTCAACCGGGCACAGCCGATCGAAGGCGTCCCGCTGACCACCGCAACCATCAGCGAGCGGCGCCCTGACCAGACTATTTTCGAACATTTGCTGATTCAGAACGCATCCAGAGCGTACTACGATGCAGGCCGCGTTGGATTCGTCTTGCCTCAGTGGCGGGGCCTGACGCTCAATGCCTCCTACACATTCAGCAAGGCGATCGACCTGGGCAGCGACTATACCAATACCGCCTCGGGGACAGACGCGCGGGTGGCCATTGCCCAGACGGAATTCAACTCGCACGGCGAACTTAAGGGGCTGAGCAACTTCGACCAGCGCCACGCGTTCCTGCTCCGGGGTTCTTACCAGACGCCCCGCCTGAGCGTTGGGCGGAGCTGGGAGCAACGGGTCTTGGGATCGTGGAACATTTCAACTGTGTGGCTGGCCAAACAGGGTACCCCCTTCACGGTCGATTCGGGTTCTGACGCGCCTGGCTTTGGAAACGTGGACGGCGAGGGCGGCGATCGGCCGAATACCTTAGACCCGTCCATCCTTGGTCGGACGATTGGTGACCCTGACACGTCCCAGCAGCTTTTGGCCCGGTCTGCCTTTGCCTTCATCAATGCGCCAACGCAAATAGCCGGCACGCTGGGCCACAACACCTTCCGAAAGGGGCCTATCGCGAACCTCAATGCAGCCCTGTGGAAATCCTGGACGATTCGCCGGGAGATGCGGATCACCTTTCACACCGAGTCCACTAATCTCCTTAATATTCCCCAGTTTGACGCGCCTACAAAGTCGTTGAGCTCCCCGAGCTTTGGACAAATCAACAACACCCTGAACGAGGGGCGAACATTTCGCTTCACGCTGCGCCTTGAATTCTAACCAGGCCCGCCTCAGACCGGCAAGCGGATTGGCTCTCCGTGGCGGCCATGCGTTTACGTTGCAGGAAGTGCTGCTGTTCTTCCTGATTAGTCACCTGAACGGGCCGGGTAATCCTTTGTGTGTTCTAACCTCGGGACGCGCTCCCCCCAGCGGACTTTTACCAAAGCTTAACAATTCTCCCGTCTCTGCCTCATAAGCCCTTTACAGGTCAGCGTTGAAATGGATTCGCGACGAAAGGTGCACACTGGCGAGCCGCGGAGCGAATTGAGATGTCCCGACAGGTGGAAACCGATCAAGGGAGAAGGCATGTAGTTGCGAGCTGCAAAGCAGGCGCACCCACTGAACTCCCGGCCGTGGCTGGCGAGCGCCTCTCCCTGAGGCGTCGGCGTATGTCGTCGCGTGGGATTTGGGTCACTCGGCCAGAAGTCGTGCGGGTCACAGCCAGAGTTCGAACGGGGTTTTACGAACCGTCTCGAAGCGCGAGTGAAGACTTGGCCAAGGCTTCGCCTCGCACCGTTCAAGGGGACTACTGTCGCGAGACACTCAAAGCTCTGGCTCCCTTCGTCTCATTCGCCGAGAAGCGCCATGAGATCCGAACGGGGAAAGACATTCAACGAGCTGAGAGCGTTTCAGAGCAAAGGAGATGAATAGAATGAAAACAACCATTGCCAGTCTAGCGCTTGCAATCCTTTTCTGCGGGCAGAGTACCGGCCCGGCGCGCCTACTGATGGGGAGGGTGGCTGATCACATCCGCCTTGCGTTCATGTGCTACGGGCCGGCCATGGGCCAGGAGGTCCCTGCTCCGAACGAGGAAGCCGCTGGACATCCGCCCGCTCGGGCGGTTCCGCGACCCGATGGTGACCCGTCGAGCATGGGTCTCCGTGGCCCCAGGAAGTGGTGGAAAGACTCAGAGCTGATGCACAACACCGGGGTCAGCGATGACCAAGTTCAGAAGATCGAGGAGATCTTCCAGGATCACCAAATCCAAACCATCGATCTGCACGCTGCCTTAGAGAAACAAGAAGCGATCCTCCCGTCATTGCTTGAAGAAGATCAGGCGGAGGAATCCCAGGTAATGGCCCAGATCGATAAAGTCGCTCAGGCGCGAGCCAACCTGGAAAAGTCGAATGCAAGGACGCTGCTCGCGATCCGCCGTGTTCTTAGCGGCGAACAGTGGAAAAAGCTTCGGAACCTGCCGGGCATTACTCCATTCCTCGCCGGGCCGGGGTTTGCGCCCCCGGTTGGGCCACCGTCTGGCAACTAATGCCTGCAAACCTCGGTTCCGAGGTCGGGATGGAGCGAGGAGGTTAAATCGCCTGCCTCTAGATGTAGGCAACTGGTTCTCAACAACCCGGAGGACTTGAAAATGTTTGAATTTCGCAAGTACTCTCGAACTGCGATATTGGGGATATTCGCACTATTAGTGGGATACACGTCGGGCTTTGGACAGTCGGGTACGGGAAGCGTGCGAGGTCAAGTGACCGACCCGTCGGGAGCGGTTGTCCCGGGAATCACGGTGACGGTGGTCGATGCGAATGGCGCCGCGCAGCAGGCTCAGACCGACGAAGAGGGCCGCTACGATTTCCAGAAGCTGGCTCCCGGGACTTACAGCCTCCGGATCCAATTGAAAGGCTTTGGGGATTTTGAGAGGCCGGACGTTATCGTCGCGGCCGGTCAGGTTCAGGTGGTCGATGCGCAACTCGTCGTAGCGCTGGAAAAGCAGCAAGTCACAGTTGCGGACAGTACCACGCGTCTTAGCCTCAGTTCTGAGAACAACGCGAGCGCCCTCGTTTTGAAGGGAAAAGACCTGGAGGCGCTGTCGGATGATCCGGACGATCTGCAGTCCCAACTCCAGGCCCTGGCAGGTCCGGCGGCGGGGCCGAACGGCGGCGAGATTTACGTTGACGGGTTTACCGGCGGTCAGCTTCCGCCGAAATCCGCCATCCGCGAGATTCGCGTGAACCAGAATCCCTTCTCGGCTCAGTACGACAAGCTCGGATATGGGCGCATTGAGATTCTTACCCGGCCGGGTCAGGGCCAGTGGCATGGGCAGGGATTCGGCATCTTCAACTCCTCCGCGCTCAACTCGCGAAACCCCTTTGTGAGCCAGGAGCCGAGCTACCATCACGAGCTCTTTGACGGAAGCATCGGCGGGCCGCTCAGCCGCAAGGCCTCCTTCTTTTTTGATGGCGGGCGCCGGAACATGGAAACTAATTCGATTGTCAGCGCCTTGGTCCTCAATTCGGATCTTCAGCAGGCGGCGTTCAGCCAGGCCGTGCCCAGCCCCCGCACGAACACGAACCTTACTTCTCGCATGGACTACCAGTTATCCTCGAATAACACCCTGACCGCCCGCTATCAGTTCTGGCGGGACAAGGCCCGGAACAGTGGAATCGGCCAGTTCTCGCTGGCCTCGCAGGGTTATGATACCCACCAAACCGAGCACACTCTGCAAATCAGCGACTCGCAAGTTTTCAGCGCGCGGGTCGTCAACGATTTGCGACTGGAATTTGCGCAGCGGAGTAACAGCCAGACTCCCGTGAGCTCGGACCCCACTCTGCAGGTTCTGGGGGCGTTCACAGGAGGGGGTAATTCCCAAGGCAGAGTTTTGGACGACCAGGACCACTACGAAGTGCATGACCTTGCGTCCATGTCGTTAGGGAAGCACTATCTGACCTTCGGCGGGAGGTTGCGAGAGGTGAGAGTGTGGGACAGCTCCAGCGGGAATTTCAGCGGATCTTTCACCTTTCCTTCACTGGACATCTTTCAAGCCGCGGAGGTGCAGCTCCTGGCCTGTCAGACGGCAGGCGGTACCAACTGCCACGTGAGTGGCGCGAGCCAGTTCACCATCACGGCTGGAAATCCCGCTGCCAGCGTCAATTGGATAGACTTGGGGCTGTACGCCGAGGATCAGTGGCGCCTTCGTCCCAATATGTCGCTCAACCTGGGACTCCGCTACGAGACGCAAAACTCCATTCACGATCACGCGGATTTTGCTCCCCGCCTGGGATTCGCTTGGGGGCTGGGACATGGCGGCAGGACCAAGACCGTGCTGCGCGCCGGTTTTGGTGTTTTCTACGACCGGTTCGACGTGAATCCGGTGCTGCAAGCAGAGCGGTTGAACGACGTCAACCAGACGGAATATGTCGTCACGAACCCTGACTTCTTTCCAATCAATCCGTCTCTCAGTGTGTTACAGCAGATGGCATTTAATCAGTCGGCGAAGACCGCCTACCAGATCGATCGGAACTTGCGAGCCCCTTACACGATCCAATCCGCGGCGGGCGTGGAGCGCCAACTCTCCAAGAACGCTACGGTCTCGGTCACCTATCTCAATTCGCATGGCGTACATCAGCTCATGACGAGGAACATCAACGCGCCGCTTCCGGGCACTTACGGTGCCTGCTCCCCCGGAGATTCCTCCTGTACGCCGTCGGCTGGCGTGCGGCCCTACGGGGACGTCGGCAATATCTATCAGTACGAGTCCGACGGCCTCTTTAATCAAAACCAGGTCATTACTAATTTCAGTCTCCGCAAGGGCACCAAACTCTCCCTCTTCGGGTTCTATTCCCTCAGCTTTGCCGATAGCAACACCGCGGGGGTTGGCACGTTCCCTTCCGACCCCTATGACATCGCATTGGATTACGGCCGCGCCGCATTCGACGTGCGGCATCGCCTGTTCCTAGGGGGTTCCTTTTCGCTGCCCAAGGGATTCCGCTTGAGCCCGTTTATGATGACGAGTTCCGGGGCTCCGTTCAACATCACCGTCGGCCAAGACCTGAACGGCGATTCCATCTTCAACGATCGCCCCGCCTTCGCTGCTGCCGGTGCAACGGGAGCGAACATCGTCGTGACGAAGTGGGGCACCCTCGATACCAGTCCGACGACGGGCGCGACCATCATTCCCATCAACTACGGGACGGGTCCCGGCCAGTTCGAAATGAACCTGCGCCTGAGCAAGACCTTCACCTTCGGGAAAAAAAGGGAGAGCACGAGCTCCGCAAGCGCTATGCAAGGACCTCCTCCTCCGGGCGGAGGGCGTGGTGGACCTCCGCCGGGGGGCGGCGGGCTTGGCCCGGGGGGGCTGAGTGGTGGCGGGGGCGGGCCGGGCGGCCCGGGCGGGCCTTTCGGGTCGTCGTCGGCGAATACTCGCTACAGCCTGACGTTCAGCGTGGGGGCACGCAACGTCTTCAACGTGGTGAATCTTGGGACGCCTATCGGCCAACTCAGTTCGCCCCTGTTCGGCAACTCCAATTCGCTCGCCGGAGGCTTCGGCCCTGGCGGCGGGAACCGTCATATCGACTTCCAGGTGGCATTCAGCTTTTAGGGGGTGGTGGGAGCGGAGAGGGCAGGGTGGGCGCAGGGGTCCGCGCTGGGGTTCATGGAGGGCACTGAGTACGAGGCCGAATCGCAGCAGCCGGATGTTCACACGCGCATGGCGCGAGGCCTTTCGCTCAGCACCACGGAGGCATGCAGCAGACTGCTATCCAAACCATCTGAATTGTTTCCAGAATTCAGGCCAGGGCCGCCGGAGACGCCGGCAAACGAAGACGTCTGTATTGTCTCCAATCGCGCTGTTCTTGATCCCGTAGCGATTTGTCAGGTGACCGGTCGATTCACAAGATTCGAAAGCCCAGTCCAGGACGCCGCGTGAGAAGCCGACCGCAATCACCGTCTGCGGGGGAGGATCGCCGTAGCCTCGCAACCAATGGGAGTTCGAGCCGCTAATGGCCCTCGGCAAACCGTAGGCTGAGCCGTAGAGGTTGATTGCGCCGGCCTCGCCAGCGTCACCGGCAAGAATGCCCAACCGCGCTCGATCCTCGCGAGGCAAGGAATCGCGGATGTGGGCGACCGTCTCGGCCATCTCCGGCCAGCCGATTTCCTCATTGAAATTGTCGTTTAGCTTGTTGGCGACCATCCACCAGCGGGAACCCAACGGAGCAATGGGCAAGACTACCAGAGCGACCAAAGCGCCGCTGATCGCAAGCGCCCTCCAGGTTGTCCCGCGCGCGCGACGGGCGCGCGCAGGAGATAGCGTCCCCGCCCACTGCTCGCCCCAAACCGCTCCCGCCGCGAGGAGCATCGGATAGGCCGGCGCGAGGTAGTAATCACGCCCCTTCGCAAAGAAAAACGCCGCGAGGGGAATGACAAACATCCAGCCAATGAGGCGGTACCGCTTTCCAGCCGGCACGGCGAAGCAGTAATACAGACCTGCCAGCCACAAAGGCACGGTGACGACGTTGCTGCTCTTCCAGAGCTGGCCAAGCAAGAAACCATTCGTGTGCCCGACGCGAACATCGCGCGCGTGAATGCTCTTCAAGAACTCCAGCGAGACGAAATTGTGGTGGATCTGCCAGATGAGGTTGGGAAGGAAGTTTAGAATGGAGAGGGCCACGCCGCACCAGAGCCAGGGACTCCGGAGGTAGCGACGCGCTCCGGTGAGGAGGACGCCGCAGACAATTCCTCCGACCAGGAAGGCCATCGTGTACTTGGTCATCATCCCGGCCCCGATGGCCGCTCCGATGCCCAGCCACCAGCGCGGGTCTTCGGATTTGAGCAGGCGAATCATCAGGTGGGCGGTCAAGACCCACCAGAGATAGTCGAACGAGACATACTGGAAGAGCGCTCCTGAGGCAAAAGCGACCGGCGCGATGGCTGCGGCTATTGCGGCAACGAGTTGTGCCAGCCGTTTGCCTCCCAGCTCGCGGGCCATCAAGCCGGTCAACACCATTGCGATCCCCTGCGCCAGGGCAGCGAAGAAACGCAGCGCCATCAACGACGGCCCGAAGAGGGCCAAGGCCAGACGACCGATAAACGCCGTCACTGGCGGGTAAGCGACGTAGCCCCAGGCCAAGTAGCGTGCATCGTCGAGCGTGGCCAGTTCGTCGCGGTGAAACCCATACTGGCCGTTGGTCAGCGTGTGCAGAAGGATACTGAAGAGCGCTAGCAAGACCAGAATGCCAGAATCGCTTGACGCGATTTTCTGCAGGATGCACGATGGCCGCATGGGTTTGCTTTCCGCCGTGGTGCGGAAGAGTCGCTACAGTTTAGCACGGGAGTTTCCGCGCACACACGGGACTGCATGCGCACCGGCACATGGAACAACCGAAACGGCCTTAACTCAAATCCCTTGTAACGCCGTAGTGTTGATTGAAGACCGGCAGTTCCTGGTTTGTCGCCTACACGGAAACTAGAACGGGCCGACGCCTTCCCAAGTTCCGTGCAAGCGATACGGAAGTCGTGAACGTGGATGAAGTGGCCGGCGGCGCTCACGCTCAGGAGGATGCGAAGCTCCGCGTTCTTGACGTGTGCCGATTATCGCATTCTCGACTTCAGCTTGATGATCTCGCCATCCACAGCGAACCTGCCGTATCCGTGATGGTGGATGGTCTTCGGATCCCTTTGCGCCGGATCGGTCCAGGCCTTGAGCACTTCAAGGACGAAGAGATTGTACTTGTTGACGAAACGGGTATCGGCCACCTTGCATTCGAGATTGGCGAAACACTCGGCCACTAGAGGCGGCGCCACACGCTCGGCTGGCGCGGGCGTCAGACCGAATCTCTCGAACTTCTCCACGTCCCGGCCCGAGCAGTTGCCGACTTCCACGACTTTGGGCGCCAGTTCCAGCGCCGGAACGGCGATCACGCACTCTTTCGTCGCCCGCAATGCGGCAAAGCTGTGATTGGCGCTGCTGACGACACAGGCAACCAGCGGCGGTTCGAACTCGACCATCATATGCCAGGACAGCGTCATGACGTTGGCGCGGCCCGTGCGGGCGGTCGTCAGCAGGACCACCGGACCCGGTTCGAGCAACTGGTAGACTTTCGACAGAGGTAGATCTTTCATCACGGTCGCACCTCCTGGACCCGGTCTGCAATGATGGCCAAGCGTAATCCATTGTAGCTGCGCGAATTGGGGATTCAAGCCGGACGGGAGTAGCGGGCCAGTTTCCGGGATAGGCGTTCTTACGACACTGTGGATGGTTTCCGAGGGCGCCGTGACCCAACCGGAATCCCCACTGACCCTCCGGAATCGTTGCTAAAAACAAGGCGACGAGGCGGGACCGATCTGCCAAATCTGAGGCAAATCCTGCAAGTTTCCACAGACTTGCGTCGGCGGCGCCTTCCTCGTTACTCGTCACTCGGCACTTGTCATTGCTCTTAACCGCTGCACCG
>Ga0208192_1000524_pt1 | contig 30693 bp, 29 predicted proteins | sample June2015DPH_13_1_2_FD_184711 | JGI IMG/M metagenome (GOLD analysis project Ga0208192, IMG submission 184711) | Peatland microbial communities from SPRUCE experiment site at the Marcell Experimental Forest, Minnesota, USA - June2015DPH_13_150... | ecosystem: Environmental > Terrestrial > Soil >... | reverse complement strand
TCTGGCTTTGATCAAGCAGCAGGGTGGAAACATCAAACTCGCACAACCTTCCAAATTCGCGGTGCAGACTTTGCGCCTGGTGGGTGTTCTCAAACTGTTCGAGATTTTCGATAACGACGACGCGGCGGTGGAATCCTTCGCTTAAATCGCCGATCCCCAGGGTGGATTCCAGAAACAAAATGAGCCTCTATGCCGGCTGAGTTTAGCGGTGGCCCGGAAAACAGCGCTTTAACTGAATTGCTCGACCTCAGCGTGCCTGCGGATTCCGTAGCGATCGCTGCCGTCGTGGACGCCATATCTGAAACCTTAGCGCGGCTGGAGGTCCCCGAACAGAAGCGCTTTGAAGTTGCGTTGGCAGTTCAGGAAGCCTTGGCTAACGCGGTTGTACACGGATGTGGTAATGACCCGTCAAAACAGGTCCGCTGCCAGTTGAAGTCTGATCCACAAGGCCGAATCTTAATCAGCGTGGCAGATCCCGGGCCAGGTTTCAGTCCAGATCTTGTACACGATCCTAAGCGGCGAGAGAACGTGTATGCCGACCACGGACGCGGCGTTTACCTGATCCGCCAGCTAATGGACGAGGTCCATTTCGAGCGTAGCGGAAGCGAAATCAGGATGTGGAAGTACTAATCAAGGATTCCTTCCCGGGTCAGTGCTCGCCCGTGGGCGAGCAGACCGGCTCAACAGCCATCGGTCGCGGGTTCGAAAATAAATGACTCTGAAAATAGAGGGCCACGTTGACGAGTGCGACCATCACGGGCACTTCTACCAAGGGTCCGATGACAGCCGCGAATGCGGCTCCAGAGTTGATGCCAAATACCGACACTGCAACTGCGATTGCCAGTTCAAAATTGTTGGAAGCGGCAGTAAATGCCAGGGTGGTGGTCTTGGAATAGTCCGCGCCCAACTTCTTGCCCATGTAAAAGGACACCAAAAACATCAGCACGAAGTAAATCAATAGCGGCGCCGCGATACGCAGGACATCCAGGGGCAGGCGAACAATGTACCCACCTTTAAGGGAGAACATCACGACAATCGTGAACAGCAACGCAATCAGCGTCAGCGGGCTTACGCGGGGAACGAAGTTCCGGTTGTACCAATCGTGCCCTTTGGCACGAACCAATGCAGTACGAGTCAAAAATCCAGCCAGAAACGGAATGCCCAGATAAACAAAAACACTCTTTGCAATTTCTGAAATGGATACATTAACGACGGTACTCCGAAGGCCGAGCTTGGCGGGAAGGACCGTAATGAAGACCCAGGCGTAGGGAGAGTAGAAAAAGACCTGGAAAAGAGAATTGAAAGCCACCAGGCCTGCCGCATATTCCGTATCGCCTCGAGCCAGTTCGTTCCACACGATGACCATGGCGATACAGCGTGCGAGACCGATCATGATCAGCCCCGCCATGTATTCCGGGTATCCGCGCAGGAACACGATGGCCAGAACAAACATCAGAATCGGCCCTACAACCCAGTTCTGCACGAGGGAAAGGCCAAGCACACGCTTGTTGCGAAAGACTTCATGCAGTTCCTCATATCGCACCTTCGTGAAAGGTGGATACATCATCAAAATCAATCCGGCTGCAATCGGAATGGAGGTCGTACCGACGTTGAAGCGATTCAGGAACGGTACGACTCCCGGCACAAGCCAGCCCAATACAACACCGCCAAACATGGCGGCAAAGATCCACGCAGTCAGATAACGATCCAGAAAACTGAGACGACTGGTTGCCTTCATGGCTGAGTCTCTATGGTGCGGTGCGCCGCTCGAAGAGCAGCTTTGGTAAACCCGTTGCTATTCATGGGTGACGGGGGGCATCGTCTGGCTGATGCTGTCGAGCTCCCTCTTGAGCGCAAGAGTGTCGAGAGTCTTCAGTGGGAGGCAGAGAAATAGATTGATTCTGCGATCTAGGATAAAGAACGCCTCGCGAAACGCCCGTTCCACCTCCGCTTCGCTTCCGTGAACTGCCGCTGGGTCTGGAACGCCCCAATGGGCGGTCATCGGCTGTCCGGGCCACACTGGGCAGACCTCTTTCGCGGCGTTGTCGCAAACCGTGACGACGAAGTCGAGCTTGGGAGAGCCGGGCAGAGAGAATTCCTCCCACGCCTTGCTGCGCAGGCCGTGGATCGGTAGGTGCGCCGTTTCGAGCTGCTTCAAGGCTTCGGGGCGAACCTTTCCTGACGGATGACTTCCGGCGCTGTAGCCAGTGAAATTAGGTCGGCCTTTGAAGTTCAGAATTGCCTCAGCCATGATGGAGCGCGCGGAATTGCCCGTGCACAAAAATAAAACGTTGTAGTGTCCTGGCATACTCGTTCTCTCCTAGTTGCAGTTGGTCGGTCCGCAACACGCTCTCGCTCCTGCGCTTGCGGGCTTGACAGCCCGAACGAAAGCACTCATGAACTTGCCGTCCACCTGTGGCGCAATCGCGTCCACATCGACGCCTTCCGCCGAAAGAAACTCACGTGCATCTTCTGCCCGATAGACTCGTGTCGGCTCGATGTCAATTTGCTCAAAACCTGCCGCGGAGAGTTTGCTGCGATATTCGTTATCTCCGAGCGCCCCAGCCACACAGCCAACCCACAGAAGCACGCTTTGGCGGATTTCTGCCGTGATTTCGCCTCGGGTCACAACATCGGAAACCGCAAACCGGCCCCCTGGCTTTAGCACACGAAAAGCTTCTCGCAACACACGGTCTTTGTCCGCCGAAAGGTTGATCACGCAATTCGAGATAATCACATCGACCGAGTTGTCCGGCAGAGGGACTTCCTCGATCTCGCCTTTTAGGAATTCGACGTTGTCAGTTCCCGCTTTGAGTTTGTTCTCATTGGCAAGCGAAAGCATTTCGTCCGTCATATCGAGACCGTATGCCTTACCGCTGGGTCCAACGCGCTTCGCCGAGAGCAGGACATCCACGCCACCGCCCGAGCCGAGATCGAGAACCACTTCCCCTGGATTCAATTTCGCCAATGCGGTTGGATTTCCACACCCTAACGAGGAGAGCATGGCCCCCTCAGGTACTTGTCCCGCCTGGGAGGAATCGTACAGATTGGAAGTGATCGGGTCGCAACCCAATCCGCTTGCCGCGGTCGCTCCGCAGCAACTACTTCCGCCAGTCTTCACGCGCAACGCTGCCTGGCCATATTTTTCCTTGACTACGTCTCTGATGTCGGTACTGCTCATGGTGTTCCTCTCTCCTATTTACAAAGCTGGACGATATTTTGCGGTTTGACTGCCTTGTTTCGAGTGCAGCATTCGGCATAGAGGAATTGCAGAAGTTCCTGGAGTGCTTCCGTGTTGGCCGTGTACCGCAAAAAGGTACTTTCGCGGCGCACGTTCACCAACTCCTCGTTCTTCAATTTCTCCAAGTGGTGCGAAAGCGTGGAATTCGGAATGTCCAGCTCTGACTGGATATCGCCTACCACCAAGCCGTCCGGATGCGCGGACAGCAGCAATTGCATGATACGAAGGCGTGGTTCGGTGCCCATGGCAGAGAGCATATCGGCGAACTTTGCCACCTGGTCCGTGTTCTGCTTGCTTGTGGCGACCGGCATACTTCGATATTTGCAGAAATATGGTTACTTGTCAAGATATGTGCCCGAGTCACCGACCCTGCATACTAAGGTTGATGCAACTTGGCGCGCTCCTGAGGGAACATGAACAACTTGTCATTTGTTCGCCACGCCGAATTCATTATGCAGCTGATAATCTTCCTCATGGGACGTTGTGACTCTGATCGGCCGATGCGTGACCGACATCCGATGGCAGCGATGTGGGGCGGGATCACTTTCCCATTCTTCAGCACTTCCAGTCGATCTCGTGAGATTCTACTTATCAAGGACAGGTTTCTGACTTTGGATCGTGTTTTCCGCAGCGGCGTTGTGCACGGATGCCTTCTCGCGATCCCATTTCTGACTCTCATCTTGGCTGCCGGCCCCGTACGGGCTCAAGACAACTACGAAATCCAAGTGTACGGATCCGACCTGGTCGATCCAGCACACACCATGGTTGAACTGCATAGCAACTTCACGATCGACGGTTCGAAGACAATCGTGGATGGCATGTATCCCACCAATCACGCCGAGCATGAAACCGTCGAGATCACGCATGGCTTTAATGACTGGTTCGAGTGCGGCTTTTACATTTTCACTTCCATAACCGAGGGCCAGAGCTGGCAGTGGGTCGGGAATCACATCCGGCCGCGCGTTGCCGTTCCTAAGAAATGGCACTGGCCCGTGGGTGTGAGCCTCTCGAATGAAATCGGCTATCAGAGACGGCAATATTCCGTCGACACTTGGACGTGGGAAATCCGTCCCATCGTGGACCAAAAAGTCGGCCGATGGTATTGGTCCTTGAACCCCACGCTCGACCGGTCTTTCCACGGCGAGAGCGTGAACCAAGGCGTTGTCTTTTCGCCAAATTTCAAATTCAGTTACGATTTGACTCCGAAAGTCGCGGGAGGTCTGGAATATTACGGTTCGGTCGGCCCAGTCACGGGATTCGATGCGGTCTCGCAACAACAGCACCAGATTTTCCCTGCGATTGATTTGAATATCGCTCCGCAGTGGGAGATCAATTTCGGCCTCGGTGTCGGTCTCACGGGCGCGACCGACCACTTGATTGCCAAAATGATTCTGGGTTATCGCTTTAATTTCTGATCCGGGGGGACAGGAGCTGACAAGTAAGGGAGCATCGTGATCGGTTTTGTCCAGGCGACAGCGATTTTGGCAAGTGGTTTTTCTATTCTTCGCTGCGGGTATGGCACCGGTAGCAACGGCCGATCCGCCAATGCAAGCCGGGTTTCACTTGAAGCAAGGAAAAACGCTATCGGTTTTGCATGCGCCACGCCAGCGATGACATTCACCCCATCCATCTTCATCGGCATACCTTTGAAACTGACGAACTGCTCGGGAAAGCCCACATCTGGAATCCTGAAAGACAGTCGACAATAAAGGGCTAACATCAAATTAGGATTGGAGACCGCGATGGAACCGTTCCGCTTGCATCTCTTCGTCTGCACCCAGCAAAAACCAGAAGGCATCCCCTCCTGCCCGGCCAGAGGGTCGGTCGCTGTGCTCGGCGCGCTCGATCGCGAGATACAGGAGCGCGGCCTCAACCACGAGGTGCAGCTTACTACCTGCGGCTGCATGGGACTGTGTGATGAGGGCCCGGTAATGGTCGTCTATCCGGCAGGGGTATGGTACCGACGCGTGCAACCGTCCGACATATCCGACATCGTCAGTACGCATCTCGGCAACGGTAAGCCCGTCAATCGTCTCGTATGGAACGATGCCCCTGCGATGAAGGCCATGTCCGTCGAGCATGGGGAAAAGTTCCGCGACGCGATGGCTGCCCGCGACAAAGCAGGGATGTTACCCGATCGCCTCGACCAGATGATCCGCGGCTACATGCCGAGTCGTTGCATTCTTACGGCGCTTGAACTCGACATCTTCACCGCAGTCGGGGACGGAGCCAATGCCGAACAGATCGGGGCGAGGATCCACGCGAATGCCCGGGCCGTAGCCATGTTGCTCAATGCGCTCGTCGCCCTCGGACTGCTCTCGAAGAGCGGCGACGATTACAAGAACACAGCCGAGTCAGCACGCTTCCTTGTCCAGGGTTCCAAAGACAACCACCGCAATGGTCTGCTGCACACCGCCAACATCTGGCATCGCTGGAGCACACTGACCGACGCAGTGCGCACGGGTACCCGCATCCCCGTCGATTACGACGACACGCCCGAATGGACCCGCAACTTCATTGCCGGCATGCAACGCAACGCCAAAGCGCGCGCCCCGCTTGTGGTGAAGGCCCTGGGCACGGCCGGGGTTCGCCGCATCCTCGATCTCGGGGGCGGCTCCGGTGCATACTCCATAGCCTTTGCAAAAGCTTGTCCCTACGTGCAGTGTGAAATTCTAGACATCCCCGAGGTCGTGCCGCTCACCTCCGAATATGTCAGCCAGGCCGGCGTCTCAGCACAAGTCAGTCTTCGGGCAGGAGACATGCTCCAGGATGACTTTAGCTCCGGCTACGACCTGATCATGCTGAACGCGATATGCCACATGTTTTCCGAGGAGCAGAACCAGGATATCTTCCGCCGCGCACACCAGGCACTCGCACGGAACGGCCGCCTCGTCGTGCAAGACTTCATCCTCAACCCTGATAAAACGGGGCCCCAACACGCGGCACTATTCTCACTGAACATGCTCGTCGCCACCGAAGCCGGTGCCAGTTACAGCGAGCTGGAATACACCAACTGGATGAACGCTGCAGGTTTCACCGACGTACGCCGGATCGACCTACCCGGGCCTAGCGACCTGATTGTGGGATTAGTGAAATAGGGCAAACCATACTTCGTGGTTATGTAGTGTGCGCCCTCATAATCGCTACACGCGTGGACCGCGACCACCTTTACGGTCAGTGCGCCGATATAGATGCTTGCATAGGACATCACACCTCCTGCAGGGTTTCACCTTGAATGGCCCTCGTGCGGACTGTGAGCACTGGGCAAGTTGCGAAAGAAATGATGACATAGGCCCGATCTCGCAGATGGGCGGCCCACGGCTCTTCCGCTCGCACATCCATGACGATCAGGCTCGCCTCAATTTCATCTGCGACCCAGAGAATGCGGGCCGCCGGATTCTTTCCGATTTCGACGCACAGCACCGGCTCCACGGAAAGGTCCGCACCCCTGCGGCAGAAGATTATGAAGAATACTGCGATAGGATCTTAAGCTTTCCTGGTCTGGCGGATTGGGTTCATCTTGTTCGACAACGTGAAGCAGCATCAACTGTGCCCCGCAGTGGCTTGCCAGGGAAATCGCATAGTCCAGCGCGCAGTGCGATTCTTCCCTTAAGTTGGTGAGGTAGAGGATCTGCTTCAGCACCGGGCCCGGTGCCTTGACCGCAACGCGCGGTCCCACGGTCAAAACCGTGCAGATGGCTTTACGGAAAATCTCTTCCGCCATGGAGCCAAGAAAGAACTTGTAGATTTGCTTTCCCGCTCGCGCCTACAACGATTAAGTCGATCCAGTTCTCGCTAGCCAATGTGCGAATGGCTTTCGATACTTCCCCTTCTGCCAACCAGGTTCGATGGGGAACGTTGCCCGCAACGGTTGCAAGGAACTCCAATTTTTCCCTCGCATCGGTGCGCATCAGCTCGAGTTCGGTGCTCGTACCCGCGAAACCTTGATCAAGTAAACCGGGTTGGATCACCTGCGCAAGATGAAGCGTGGAGTGGAATTTTTCAGCGAGAGGTAGCACGTATTTGAAGCGAACTTTCGCAAGCATGCGCCCGGTCGGCTTCCTCACGACTGGACTTTTCGTACGCAACTCGGGCCGATCGATAAACCCATTCTCGAACTTGCGGAAGGAGGACGCGTCGGCCTGATTATCCTAGGTTTGCGCCCTCAAGGTTCCTTCCGACATCCCCACGGCTGGCCGCACGCTTACAAGATTGCGTGCCAGGCTTGCTGCCCCGTCTTGACCGTGCGTTGTGACACGGCATTCAGGCCATGACGCATCCGGCGGACCACTGATCCATTCTGGCGTTGACAAATCGTTGGCATGCAGGTCATAATTATGACTATTAGTCGTATATGGTTAGTGGTCGTATATGATTACAAGTCATTCTTCTCACTCCGCCGCTCTCGTCGAAGCTTTGGCTTCCGAAAGTCTTCCTCACCTGCAGGGCCTGGGACGCCGGCAACGTCGCGCCGCTGAAACTCGCCTACGACTGTTCCGTTGTGCGCTTCAGCTCTTTGCCGAGCACGGCTTTCCCAATGTCACGGTGGAAGACATCACCGAAGCCGCGGATGTCGGCAAGGGCACTTTCTTCAACTATTTCGAGAGCAAGGACCACGTGCTCGGCGTGATGGCTGAGATTCAGCTGGGCAAGGTAAGAGAAGCCTTAACCCTGTCCGAATCTGGCAAGCAGACCATTTACTCCGTGTTGCATCGTCTATTCCTTCGCGTCGCAGAAGAACCTGGGCGTAGTCCCGACCTCGCCCGAGCCCTGATTTCTTCCTTTCTCGCAAGCGAAGGGGTTCGCTGCCTGATCGACCGCAACATGTCTGAAGGCCGCAAGATGGTCGCCCAGATTGTGGCCGCAGGCCAAACACGCGGAGAAATCGAGTCTCATTTGAGAAAAGAGAAGGTGGCAATTCAACTCCAGCAGGCGTTCATGGGAACACTCCTGCTTTGGTCGCTGCAGGGCCGGCCTGCGCTCCAAACTTGGATCGAAGAAAGCTTTCAACACTTTTGGAGGGCAATCGCCGTCTCCAGTTAAGAGTAAAAGCGATGAAATGCCGTCTCCGTGCTGTCGTTATGCTGTCGCTGGCAAGCCTGATCTGCAGCGCCATCAGCTCAGCCCAGGATCTTACGCCCTACCGTCTCACGTTACGGGACGCCATCCAAAAAGCGCTGCAGGCCAACCTCAACGTGCTCGTCGCCGATACCCGCGTCGAGGAAGCCGAGGGCACTCGCATGCGGCGCTTATCCGCCGCGCTGCTTCCTCGGGTGCGCGTGCAAAGTTATGCCAACCTGCAGAACCGCTCCCTGAGCGCTTTCGGAATTTCGTTTCCTGGCCTCCCCCAAGTGGTTGGACCGTTTTCCAATTATGATTTTCGCTTCTATTCGGACCAGAACATCGTCGATCTTCAGAGTTATCGCGAATTGAAGGCCAGCGAGCGCGCCCTGGATGCCGGCAAAATGGATTACCAGGATGCACGCGATCTCATCATCCGTGCCGTTGCCAGCCTCTATCTCAACGCCCAGTCCGCCGCAGCACGTGTCGATGCCGCCCAATCGCGGGTGACCGACTCGGATGTTCTGTACAAGCTCGCGAAAGACAAGCACGACGCTGGAACCGCGACGGGAGTAGACGTGTTGCGCTCGCAGGTGCAACTCGCGAATGATAAGCAGGCTTTGCTGGTCGCGCAGAACCAGTACAAAGATTCGCTGCTCGCCCTCGCGCGCAATTTGGGCATGCGACCGAGCACGCCTTTAGAACTCGCCGAACCGCTCCGCTATCGCCCTTTAACCCAGCCTCAGGCAGAGAACCTCGAACCCTCGGCGCTTCTCGCGCGCCCTGACTATCTCTCCCTGGCCAGCCAGCGCCAGGAATTGGTCCAGCAGCAACGCGCCAGCCATGCCCGCTACTTTCCAAAAGTCAACATCAACGGCAACTATGGCGGGATTGGCCGCAGCATTGGCGGAGTGCAGGGTATCGGCATCATTCAAGGCCAGATCGACTTCACAGTTTTTGATCGCGATCGCAGCGGCGAAGCGCAGGAACTTGCCAGCCGCGTGAAACGCATCGACGATCAAATCGCCGATCTGAGCCGCGGCATTGATGAGGACATTCAAGAGGCATTGTTGAATCTCGAATCCGCGGCCGAGCAGGTCGCTGTGGCCCAGGAAGGGCAGGAGCTGGCCCAGCGTGAACTCGAACTCGCGCAGGATCGTTTCCAGTCGGGTACGACCAATAACGTTGAGGTGGTCACTGCCCAGGACGAACTTGCCCGCGCACAGGAGAACTACATCCTTGCCGTTTCCAGCCACACGGACGCAAAGTTTGCGCTCGCGCGAGCTGTGGGCGACACGGAGAAGAACATTGGCCAGTATCTGGGGAATCCGTAAGCGATTTGTCGAGCGGCGCTGCGATTTTTTTTTCGCCCGCGAGGTTTAAAGCTATGAAACGACTTTTACCTGTTGTGATTCTTCTGGCGGTGGTGATCGCCGCAGGAGTTTACTTTTATCCGCGTCTCACCAGGAAAACGGAACCCGAGAATCAGATCACCCTCTCTGGCAATATCGAAGCGCACGAGAGTCTGGTGAGCTTCAAGGTTCAGGGGCGCATCGTCGAACTGCCTGTCGAGGAAGGCCAGTCGGTGGAACGAGGCGCCTTGCTCGCGCGCCTGGATGATGCCGATTACCGGCAGAAGGTCCGGATCGACGAGGCCACGGTTCACGTGCGCGAATCCAATCTCGCCCTTACGCTCGCTGGAACCCGCGAGCAGGAAGTGAAGGCATCGCAGCAAACCATGCTCGACGCACAAGCCGATCTGCAGGAAAAGAAACTCGACTATGACCGCGCACAGCGCCTTTTCAGCAAAGATGAAGTCTCCGCGCAAGACCGCGATCTCGCGGATACCGCCCTGAAACGCGCGCAAGCAACGTTCCGCGCCGCTGAGCAGCGTTATAACGAAGCCGTTGAAGGCAGCCGCAAAGAAGATATCGTTATCGCTCGCGCCAATCTCAGGGAAGCCCACGCCAACTGGGGTCTATCGCGAGTCAACCTCGACTACACAACCCTCAACGCCCCCTCCTCCGGTGTGATCACCGTGCGCCAGGCTGAACTCGGAGAAGTGGTCGTTCCCGGTACTCCGGTGGTCACTCTCGCCGATCTCGATCACATTTGGTTGCGCGCCTATATTGCCGAAACCGATCTGGGCCGGATCCGCTGGGGCCAGGAAGCAACTATCACCACGGATACCTACCCCAGCAAGCGGTACCGTGGACGCGTCTCATTCATCTCCTCGAGCGCCGAGTTCACTCCCAAAAGCGTTCAAACCTACAAAGAACGCGTAACGCTGGTCTATCGCATCAAGATTGATATCGATAACCCAAATCACGAACTCAAGCCTGGTATGCCGGCGGACGCCCGCGTGGACCTCGCCGCCGCCAACTCACATCCGCATCCACAGGAAGCTGAGCCGCAGAAGTAATAAGTAATGACCGAGCCATCCCAACCCGCCATCGTCGCCGAGGGACTCACCAAGAGCTTTCCAGGCATACTCGCAGTCGATCACCTGAGCTTTGATGTGCATGCCGGAGAGATCTTTGGCTTGGTCGGTCCCGATGGTGCCGGGAAAACAACCACGCTCCGCATGCTCGCGGGTATCATGCCGCCCAACGATGGGACAGCCAGTGTAGCTGGCTTTAATGTCGTTCACGATCCCGAAGGCGCTAAGCACCACCTCAGCTACATGCCGCAGCGTTTTGGGCTTTATGAAGACCTCACTGTCGATGAGAACATTCGCTTCTACGCTGACCTGTTCGGAGTAAGAAATACTGACCGCGAAGAGCGTTCCACTCAACTGTTACAGGCAGCCGGCATGAAAGAATTCCGCAACCGACTTGCCGGGAAACTTTCCGGCGGCATGAAGCAAAAGCTGGGCCTGGTCTGCGCCCTCATACACCGCCCCAAGGTGATTCTGCTGGATGAACCGACCACGGGCGTCGATCCCGTTTCACGCCGCGACTTCTGGCGCATCCTTTATGAACTGAGCTCTGAGGGTGTGGCGATCCTCACCTCCACAGCTTATCTTGACGAGGCCGAACGCTGTCATCGCGTCGCATTGCTCCATCAGGGTAAGCTGCTCTTCTGCGATACGCCTGCGAGTCTCAAGGGCAAGCTGCGCAAGGGAGTCTTGTCTATCACCTCATCCGAACCACGCGGATTGCGTGATCAACTCTCGGGAGCAGGTGGGATCTCAAGTCTCGTGCTGACCGGCGACGGCCTGCACGTCGTGGTTGACGATGCAGCCCGACGCATCCCCGAATTCGAGGCCCAGCTGAACCGCGCACACGTTCCATTCGACACGATTCAACAAGTCACGCCCACGATCGAGGACCTCTTCGTCGATGCCGTCAGCAGCGGCAGGGACAGTGGGACGTCATCCCATGCTTGAGGACAACAATTCTGTCGTAATCGAGAATTTGGTCAAGCGGTTCGGTGACTTTGTGGCCGTCGACCACATCAATCTCGAGATCCGAAAAAGCGAAGTGTTTGGCTTTCTCGGACCGAACGGCGCGGGCAAGTCCACTACCATCCGCATGCTCTGCGGTCTACTCACGCCCACATCCGGCCGCGCGCAGGTTGCTGGATATGACGTGGGCCGTGAACCCGAATCCGTGCGCCAGAATATTGGTTACATGTCGCAGAAGTTTTCTCTCTACAACGATCTCAAGGTGATCGAAAACATTCGCCTGTTCGCCGGCCTCTACAGCGTGCCTTCGAACAAACTCGAAGAACGAATTGAATGGGCGCTGGAAATGGCGAACCTCAAAGGCCAGGAGAATCTGATCACCGGCACGCTTCCGGGAGGGTGGAAGCAACGCCTTGCATTGGGCTGCGCGGTGTTGCACAAACCCCCTGTCATCTTTCTGGATGAGCCCACTTCCGGTGTCGATCCCATTTCACGCCGCCAGTTCTGGGACCTCATTCACCACATGGCCGAGGACGGCGTGACCGTCTTCGTGACTACGCATTACATGGAAGAGGCGGAATACTGCAACCGTCTCGCGCTGATCTTTCGCGGCCAGATGGTCGCCTTAGGCACACCTTCAGAACTAAAGCAGAAGTCGATGAAAGGCGAGCTGCTCCTGGTCGAGTGTGAACCTCTGGGCAATGCAGTGGAGCTTCTGCAGTCAGCTCCGGATGTGATCGATGCCGCTGTCTTCGGGAACGCTCTGCACCTGGTGGTACGGGATGCCACCGCGGCAGTCGCACAAGTTAAGAAGTATTTGTCGGATCACAGCATCACCGTTGGCCATATAGAGAAGATACGTCCCAGCCTGGAAGACGTCTTCGTCTCTCTCACAACCACGAGCGATTCGGGAAAGGAAGTGATGGCATGAGCTTGACTCGCTTCCTGGCCGTGGCTCGCAAGGAGGTCATCCAGATCCTCCGTGATTCACGCAGCCTGATCATTGTCGTGATCATGCCCGTGATTCTGGTGCTGCTGTTCGGTTACGGTGTCAATCTCGATCTCAAGGGTCTGCCTGTTTACGTATACGACCGCGACGGCAGCCAACAGAGTCAAGATCTCCTAAAGCGCTTCCAGGCCAGCGAGTACTTCGACGTTGTGCGCGTCGTAAACGATTATTCTGCGTTAGCTCGGTCGCTGGACGACGGCCACGCCAAAATGGGGATTGTTGTCCCGTGGGATTTCTCTCAGCGTTTGCGCGACGGTCGCCCTGCTGAGGTGCAGGCGCTCGTCGACGGCACGGACGACAACACCGCAAACGTCCTCATCGGCTATGCCCAAGCGGTTGTTCAAGGTTATTCATCGGATGTTCAACTGGACTGGCTGCGCAGCCATGGCCAAATCGCCCAGCCTGCTTCGGTCAGTGTTGAAACCCGCACTTGGTATAACGAAAATCTCGAGAGCAGTGCATTCATTGTCCCCGGCGTGCTGGCCCTGGTCATGTCCGTGATCGGGGCGTTTCTCACCTCGCTCACCATCTCGCGCGAATGGGAACGCGGCACCATGGAGCAGTTGATTTCAACTCCTGTCACGCCGGCTGAGATCATGCTGGGCAAGCTGGTGCCGTATTTCGTTATCGGAATGTTCGACGTCATCGTCTGCGCCCTCATCGCCATTTATTGGTTTCAAGTTCCTTTCCGAGGTTCTTTTCTAACTCTGCTGGTTAGTTCCGCCATGTTCATGGTGGTCGTGCTGTCGCTCGGATTCTTTATTTCCGTGATCGCAAAGAATCAGCTGGCTGCAAGTCAAATCGCTTTGCTCGTCACATTTCTTCCAGCTTTCCTGCTGTCTGGGTTTCTCTATGCGATTGAACAAATGCCCATCGTGCTCCAGTGGGTCACTCGCATTCTGCCGGCGCGCTACTACGTCTCTGTGTTGAAGAAGATCTTCCTCAAGGGAACGCCCACGCCTTTGCTCTATCCCGATCTCATTCCTCTGGCTGTGTTCACAGTCGTGCTGGCACTGCTCGCCACCCGTGCATTCCACAAGAGGTTGGTGTAAGGAGAAGCTATGCTGGCACGCCTTAAGCAGATGTTGATTAAAGAGTTCATCCAGGTCTTCCGCGACAAACGCACGCGTTTTGTGCTGTTCGGTCCGCCGATTATTCAGATGCTGATCTTTGGATACGCAGCCACTTTCGAGATTCATCACGTCCCAACGGTTGTGCTCGATCTCGACCATAGCCAGGAAAGCCGCGAACTGATCTCCCGTTTTTCTTCCAGCCCCTATTTCGATGTGCAACGCCAACTGACGGACTACCGCCAGATCGGCGATCTCATCGACCAAGGGAAGGCTACGGTCGGTCTCGAGATCAACGCCGGCTTCGCCCAGAACCTGCGCAAGGGCCAGACCGCACCCCTGCAAGTGATCGTGGACGCGACCAATTCGAATACCGCCCTGATCGCCTCCGGCTACATCACGCAGATCGCACTCGGCTTCGCCCAGGAGTATCAGCAAGACCGCATATACCGCCTCTCACCGCAAATGATTGAGAGAATGCCTTCTGTGCAACTCGAACAGCGCCCGTGGTATAACCCTGACCTCAGGAGCCGCTGGTTTTTCGTGCCCGGAGTTATCGGTAGTCTTACGCTCGTGCTCGTGGTGACTCTGACGGCCTTTGCCGTGGTTCGCGAGCGTGAGATCGGTACGCTCGAGCAGATCATGGTGACGCCCATCCGCCCGGCCGAGTTTATCCTCGGCAAGACGCTTCCCTTCTTTCTGATTGGTCTCTTTGACGTTTCACTGATTGCGACCGTAGGAACGCTGTGGTTCCGGATTCCGTTTCGCGGTCAGATTCTGGTGTTGTTCGCGGGCGCCATTCTCTTTCTGCTATGCATGTTGGGCGTGGGCCTGTTGATTTCGACCGTCTCGTCTACCCAGCAACAAGCGATGGTGACCGCTTTCTTCTTCATTATGCCCGCCATAACTTTCTCCGGCTTCGGATTTCCCATCAGCACCATGCCGCAGTGGCTGCAATATCTCACCTACCTCAGCCCGCTCCGCTATTTTCTGATCGTGCTCCGCGGCACCTATCTGAAAGGTGTGGGCATGGAGATCCTCTGGCCCCAGATGCTCGCCATGACCGCCTTGGGAATCAGTCTGCTCACCATCGCTGTCCTCCGCTTCCACAAAGCGCTCGACTGAGCCTCCAACCGCCCTCCCGGTCGAATAACCGCTTACCCCGGAGATTATTCCGGGCCAAGACTCGAACCTGTGGCCTCGACGGGACCTATGCTCCGACCACCCAGATATTTTGTTCCCCTTCACAAATCATTTCTCTCTCCCGCAAAACTCCGCTATTCTCTAGCCGGGATGAAAACGCTGCCTCTTTCCGAGCTTCTCGGCGCCACGGTTTATGACCCGTCTGGTGCGCCAACTGGCCGCGTACGCGAAGTCACGCTTGCCCCCCAGGAAGACCGCACTCGCATCGCCTCACTTATTGTTAAAACCAAATCGGGCAACCGCGTCCTTCCCTTCTCCGCTATCTCTACCATCGACGCCAATATTCACACCTCCACTAGTCCCACGGACTGGCCCGCCGCCAACGGTGCCGAGGGATTGTTCCTCCTCGAACGCGATCTGCTCGATCAGCAAGTCATCGACATCAACGGGCGCAAAGTCGTTCGGGTCAACGACGTTGAACTCCAGATCGACTCCGTCACCGAAGCCGGGCGCCCGCATGCCACCCTGCGGGTCACGTCCGTCGACATCGGCGCCCGTGGCGCCGTACGCCGCCTCCTGCGCGGCCTCACGCCCCGCGCCGCTCTGCACCTGCTGCTCCAGAGAATTCCCCAACGCACCATCCCTTGGAGTTTTGTCGATCTCATCGAGACCGATCCCGCCCGCCGCATCAAACTCAAAATCTCGCATGAAGGTCTGGCCAAGCTGCATCCCGCCGACATTGCCGACATCGTCGAAGACCTCGCGCCCGACGAGCGCGAAGCCGTCTTCCGCACTCTCGACGAAGAGGTCGCCGCCGAGACCCTGGAAGAAGTCGAGCCCAATATCCAGAAGTCCATCGTCGAATCGCTCGACTCCGAGCGCGCCGCCGACATCGTCGAGGAAATGGATCCCGACGCCGCCGCCGACCTTCTCGGCGACCTGCCCGAGGATCGCACCGAACAAATCCTCGTTGAGATGGAGCCCGAAGCCAGCCAGGAAGTGGTCGAACTTCTCGAGCACCGCGAAGAAACTGCTGCCGGACGCATGACCACCGAATTCCTCGCGCTCCCCGTCACAGCAACCGTCGAAAATGCCATCGGCGTACTCCGCGAATTCGAAGGCGGCGTCGAAACCGTCGGCACTATCTATCTCGTCGACTCCCACGGCACTCTCGCCGGTGCCGTCCCACTCGCTAAACTGGTACTCGCGAAGCCTGGTACGCCGCTTCTCTCCATGACTTCCGAGCCGCTCATCTCGACCCACGAAGCTACCAGCGACAACGAAGTCGCCGAACTCTTCGACAAATACAATCTCGTCACCCTCCCCGTCATCGACCAACACAACAAACTCGTCGGCGTCATCACCTCCGACGACGTAATCACCATGCTCCGCTCCAAACTCTAGGCTTCTGCGGGAACACGGCAGTTCCTCTCATTCGATGTCATTCTGAGCGAAGCAGTCGAAGAATCCCTACCTCACTACGCTCTCTCCCGAACGGTAAGGAACTTCTGCAACCAGCGTCGCCGAAACCTGAGCCCAGCGCGCAAGACCCAACACGGCCAACTGTTTATAATCATCAGTTCCCTGGAGACCCCCTTGCCCTTCGATGACCTCCGCCAATGGATCGCCGCCCTCGACCGCGCCGGCGAACTCAAGCGCATCCAAACTGAAGTCGACCCCATCCTGGAAATCGCCGAGATAACCGACCGCGTCAGCAAGATGCACATGTGGGGACAGCCGCCCAAGCCTGCTCTGAGCGGAGTTGAAGGGGCTGTCCGGTCGAGCGAAGCTCGACGGCCCGGCGGCCCCGCCCTCCTCTTCCAAAACATAAGAAGCCACCCCGGCTCGCAAGTCCTCATCAACCAGTTCGGCTCTGAAGCCCGCATGAAGCTGGCCTTGGGTGTGAACTCCTTCGATGAATTCGCCGACCGCATCAAGGTCTTCATGGACCTCAAATCCCCGCAAGGCTTCCTCGACAAACTCAAGATGCTTCCGCTCCTCACCGAAGCCGGAAAGTTTTTCCCCAAGACCGTCCCCACCGGCCCCTGCAAAGAAGTGATCAAGCGCGACAACTTCTCCCTCCTCGACTTCCCCATATTGCAGTGCTGGCCGCAAGACGCCGGACGCTTCATCACTCTCCCCTGCGTCGTCACCCGTGACCCCAACTGCGGCAAACGGAATGTCGGAATGTATCGCCTCCAGGTCTACGACGCCACCACCACCGGCGCCCACTGGCAGCGCCAGAAAGTCGCCGCCGAACATTACCGTCAAGCGCTCCGCGGCGCCCAGAACCATGTGGAGACAGCCGCCTCGGCTGTCCGGCCGGGGCGAAGCCCGGCCGCCCCTGGTACAAACTCCGCCCGTGCCGCCGTCGACATCATGGCCCGCACCTCCGGCGGCCAAGTCGTCGCCGACCGTGACCATCCCTCGGGGCGCATGGAAGTCGCGGTCGCCATCGGCACCGACCCCGCTGTAACTTTCTCCGCCATCGTCCCCGCTCCCCCGGACGTCGAAGAATACTTAATCGCCGGATTCCTTCGTGCCGCTCCGGTCGAACTCGTCAAGTGCGAAACCGTCGACCTCGAAGTCCCCGCCTCCAGCGAGATCGTCCTCGAAGGCTACGTCAACCTCGACGAACTCCGCACCGAAGGCCCCTTCGGCGACCACACCGGCTTCTACTCCCTCGCCGATCTCTACCCCGTCTTCCACGTCACCTGCATCACGCATCGCAAAGATCCCATCTACGCCACCACCATCGTCGGCAAGCCGCCCATGGAGGACGCCTACATGGGCAAAGCCGTCGAGCGCGTCTTCCTCCCGCTGATGCGCCTCACTATCCCTGAATTGATCGACATCAATCTTCCCATCGAAGGCGTCTTTCACAACCTGATGATCGTTTCCATCCGCAAGTCCTATCCCGGACAGGCCCGCAAAGTGATGAATGCCATCTGGTCCCTCGGCCAAGCCATGTTCACCAAGTGCATCATCGTGGTCGACGAAGACGTCGATGTGCAGAACATCCCCGACGTCACCCTCAAAGTCCTCAACCACATCGATCCCGAACGCGACATCCAATTCACTCTCGGCCCCATCGACTCTCTCGACCACGCCTCCCGCCTCGCCAATTACGGCTCCAAGATGGGCATCGACGCTACCCGCAAATGGCCTACCGAAGGCTTCACCCGCCCCTGGCCCGACGAAATCCTCATGGACGCAAAAACAAAAGCCCTCGTCGACAGCAAATGGAAATCCCTAGCCAAAGAGCTAGGGATCGACTAACTTCTGCAAACGTGGACCCGCTCCCGCCCTGAATTGACCCGCTCATCGGCGCAGGACTAGACTCCTGCCGGAGGTATTCCCATGCGCTGTTTACTCAAAGTTGCAATTCCTGTAGAGACGGGCAATGCCGCGATCACCGATGGCAGCTTGGGCAAGACCATCGAATCCATTCTCTCCGACCTGAAGCCTGAAGCCGCCTACTTTGCCGGAGACAATGGCAAGCGAACCGGCTTCATCTTCTTCGATCTGAAAGACGCGTCTCAAATACCCGCCGTGGCGGAGCCGTGGTTTCTGGCTTTCGATGCCCATGTCGAGCTCCATCCCGCTATGAACCTCGAGGACCTGAAGAACGCCACCCCGGGCATCGACAAGGCAGTCAAGCATTACCGCCGAACGGCACACGCAAAAGCGGCGTAACCTGACTCTCAGCGCGCTAGGCAAACTCGCTCTCTCGCGCTCGTAAACGTCTTCAGGTATCCCGCCCCTGTCTCTTCCGCTCTTTGGAGAGACAGGACGGGATTCTTGACCTACAAGTCGAACCCGGCCAGCAAGAGGCACTCTTCCTTCCGCATTTGCTTACATCAACCCCCAAGCTTCCCGCAGCAGAGGCTACAGTGTCGAGCACAGAACAAAGACTCGCAAGCCCATCTGTCTGATGTGCATCACTTCTTGGATGGGAAGGTTCAAGCACGAGCCGAGGCAGACGTCAATTGTCCGCAAGCTGGAATTCCAGATCCCAGAGCGACTCGGTACCTCTTAAGGCAAGGTATTGTGGCGGATTCCGCGATGGGTGTAGGATGCGCTCGACCGGACTAGCAGGATGCCACTTCCTGCTGGATCTGGAGCGACTGATGAATACCTTCCCGGTATTGCTGGGTGCGCTGTGCGTGTACGCACTTGCCTACCGTTACTACAGTGCGTTCATTGCCGCGAAGGCTCTGGCGCTCGACGATCGCCGCACGACCCCGGCACACACTTACGCGGACGGGCATAACTATGTCGCTTCGCCACGATGGGTGCTGTTCGGACATCACTTCGCGGCCATCGCGGGCGCTGGACCGCTGGTGGGGCCGACTCTGGCGGCGCAGTTCGGGTTTGCGCCGGGCTTCCTTTGGCTGCTGGTCGGCGCCGTCCTGGCCGGGTGCGTGCAGGATTTCACCGTGCTGGTGGCGTCGGTGCGTCATCGCGGCCGCTCGTTAGCGGATGTGGCCCGCACCGAAATCAGTCCCTTCGCCGGCTTGGTGGCGATGATCGCCGTCCTCTTTATTTTGCTGGTCACGCTCGCCGGTCTCGGTATCGTAGTGGTCAATGCCCTTTCCAATAGCCCGTGGGGCGTCTTCACCATCGGCATGACCATTCCCATCGCCGTCATCATGGGACTGTGGATGTTCAAAAGCCACGCCGGAAAGATTACCGTCACTGGGCCCAGCATCTTTGGCGTCGTCTTTTTGATCGGCGGCGTGATCGCCGGACACTGGGTGGCCCAGACCGGGGCTGCAGCCGCGCTCACTTTCACGCCCCATCAGATCACAATCCTAATGGGCATCTATGGGTTGGTGGCTTCCGTGCTTCCTGTCTGGCTGGTGCTAGAGCCGCGCGACTACCTCTCAACCTATGTCAAGCTAGGCACGATTGCTGTGCTGATCGTCGGCGTCTTCGTGGTTCATCCCAACATCAAATTTCCCAACTTCACCCAGTTCGTTCACGGCGGCGGACCGATCATCAAAGGAAATCTGTTCCCATTTCTTTTTGTCACTATCGCCTGCGGTGCGATTTCGGGCTTTCACTCGCTAGTGGCCTCCGGCACCACGCCCAAGATGCTGGATAAGGAAAGTGATGCCTGCTTCATCGGATACGGCGCCATGATCGCGGAGTCGCTGGTCGGTGTGCTGGCTCTCATTGCGGCTTGCTCTATGTATCCGGGCGATTACTTTGCCATCAATACCACGCCGCAGGTCTTCAGCCATCTGGGCTTGGCCACGGTTAATCTCGATATGTTCTCCCGTGAAGTCGGGGAAAAACTGGTGGGGCGGACTGGAGGCGCGGTCTCGTTGGCTGTCGGCATGGCACAAATCTTCCGCGGCCTGCCCGGGATGGATCGTCTGATGGGGTACTGGTATCACTACGCGATTATGTTTGAAGCCCTTTTCATCCTGACTACGGTGGACACGGGAACACGCGTGGCCCGCTACGTCCTGCAGGAACTCATGGGCAAAGTGCACAAGCCATTCGGCAACAGCGCCTGGTTGCCCGGAAATCTGATCACCAGCTTCTTTGTGGTTCTGGGCTGGGGATACCTCATCTACACGGGAAGTATTTCCACGATATGGCCGCTGTTCGGGACCGGCAACCAATTGCTGGCGACCATCGCGCTATCGGTGACGACTACCTTCCTCATTAACATGGGCAAACACAAATATGCCTGGATCACGGCGGTTCCGATGTGCTTCGTGGGCGTCACTACGCTTACGGCGGGAGTGCTCTCGATCAAGAACATTTTCTGGCCATTGACCTCCACGCCCGGTCAAGTATTCTCCGGCTATCTGGATTCGGTACTTATGGCTATTTTTATCGTGGGAGTAGTGCTCGTCGTATTCGATGCGGCGCGACGTTGGATCGCGGTGCTGAAAGGTGCGCCCCTGCCGCAGGAGGCCTTCGGTCCTCCCCTTACCGCTGTCGGCGACGTGAAGATGGGTTGCTGCTAGGGCTCACAGAGGATGCCAAGATCCGGCTGCGGATGGATGGCTTTCGCTGTGGGTGCGAAGCGGAGCCTTGTAGCCACGCTGAAAAGTGGTTGCGTGGGCGCGGGTAGCTTTGAGGGCGCCACCAGGATTCGGCTGCTTTCAAGACCTCGAGGATTTTCTTGGTCCTGCAATCGGGCAGCAAATCGCAAGTGGAGGCATTCTGTGTGTGTCGTCGGCGACACGGAAGCAATCTGACTCCGATATGCCAGGATTAATGCTGAGAAGTCGGTTTGGCTCCGGTCAACTTCCGGGTTGCCTGTCACTTGGACCAATCGGTCTATCGCCCTGCCCAATACCTCCGAAAGTGCGGAACCTCCAGCAGCATGGCCCTATCAAAACAAATGATTTCTTCGAAAGCCGCTTACGAGGCATTGCCAATCCCGGTTATTCCAAAATCATTTTTGGCCATGTGGTCAGCAACGCGGATCGCCTGCGCTGCGATGGTGAGTGCCGGATTGACCGCCGAAGACGACGGAAAGAAGGAGGCATCCACCACGAACAGATTCTCGTGGTCGAAGGAGCGGCAGAACTCATTCAGAGCCGCTTTGCTGGGATCGCTGCCAAAGCGTACTGTCCCGCACTGATGGGAGACGGAGAGGCCTCCCATGTGTTTGGCGATGTTCAGGCCGAACCCGATTTGGCTCATCAGCGAGCGGGCTTTCTCAACCAAGCGCTTGTGCCCAACCATATTATTTTCGGTGTAGTGGAGCCGAATTGTGTTTCCCTGTAAGAGCACGCGGTTCCCCGGGTCAGGCAGGTCCTCAGACATGATCCACCAATCCACGCTCCGCTCCGCCATCCGGTCGCCTAAGAACTTGGGAAGAAATTTCTGCTTGGCCGTGAGCATTCCGGTTTGAAGTTTGCCGAGACCTTGAATGTTGCCCATGGGGTACTTAAAGTCATGGTCCCCGAAGTAGAAATCATTGATGCAAATGGTTTTTTGAAACTTGGTCTCGTTGATCTTCCAGCCGATGCTCATGAGAGCCGTGTTGTTGTGCGCCATGTAGTTGCGCCCCACGACGCCAGAAGAGTTTGAAACGCCATTGGGAGCCTTGTCGCAAGCCGAGTGAAGCAACAGCACTGACGAATTGACGGCGCTGGCAGAGAGCACGATTACTGGTGCGGTGATGCTTTCGATATGCCCGTCGCTCTGGTACTCGACGGCGTTCACGCGGCGGCCATCGCTAGTGAGCAGCAGACGTGTTGCCAACGCATTTGTCTTGAGCGTCAACTTGCCAGATGCCAAAGCGGGCCTGACCGCCGCAATCTCAGCATCGGTTTTGGCATGCACTTGGCAAGGGAATCCGTCACAGGTCTTGCAACGGATGCACGGTCCTCCCGGGTGACGTTGCACGGCAACGGGAAGAGCAAAGGGCTTGATCCCCCGATTCTTAAGAGCGGATGCCACCTGCTCGATCACGGGTTCGTGCTCGAGCGCAGGATAGGGATAGCGAGGAACATCGGATGGTTCGGTTGGATCAACGCCAGCCTCGCCATGGATTCCGTAGAGTTGTTCCGCTAAGTTGTAATAGGGCGCGAGCTGACGATAGGTAATCGGCCAGGCGGGCGAAACGCCTCCGGCATGCTCGAGTTCCTGGAAGTCCTTCTCGCGGAGTCGGAGCATGGCAGCCCCGAACATCTTGCTGCTGCCTCCCACGTAATAGTAGGTGCCGGGGCGAAAAGCGACCCCATGTTTGTCGAGCCAGGTTTCGGCGGGCACATACCTCTGGTTGGCGAAAACGGCATCGACGTCCCAGTTTTCGCGCTCCTGCGGCAAGTAGTCTCCCCGCTCCAACATCGTAACGGTGAGACCGTGTTGCACCAAGCGGTTGGCAAGGGTACCCCCGCCGATGCCACTGCCAATAATGACTACATCGGGAGAAGAAGGCATGGCGACCTCCAGGTCAGCTTCCCTTTGGAGAAAGAACATTTTAGTAGCCAATGCGTCAAGAGCAGGATAGAAGAAAGAACTGGCTTGGGCAATTTCGGTGTAAGCGACGGCGCGATAACTCCTGGGTTGTCGATGATCCGGAAGCAATCCAGATGGGGCTCCTCAGTCATCGCTCCTACGGACTCATGCGCCAATCCCGTCTGGCTCCCCTCTTCTTCGGCCTTAGCCTCGTTAGAGGAGTCTCTGCAGGTTGCTATCAACCCCTGCTGCCAGCGGTCGGGTAGGACAATGGCGCGGACCAGGCTTCGATGATGCTGACGTTTCCATCGTCCCCCTATCATTCCGGACAGCGGGTTTTCCCCAGTCCGGCTGGAAGGCCGGTATATCAGACAGTGCCTTCCCGTCGACCGCGAGTTCTTCGCGACGTGCGGTTTGCCATCCGCCCTTCGTGCACCTCGCTGCCTATACCGTCGTATCCCCGATCTGAGTCGAGGGACGCGGTGCGCTTGTGCACCACCGTTCAAGCGGCCATTGCCGCTTTACCCCAGGGGTCCTCGCTCCGGTCCGGGTTATGCTGTCCCGGTCCATCATCACTTATCGACCCCATGCGCCCCACTCACCGGTGCACCTCGATTTCACCGATACGGCTTATACGAGGTGCCCTCGCTGTGCGTCGACTTGCGGCGCCTAGGCAACCAGTGAGTGGTTCCGTGCTTTCGTGGACTGTTCTTTGTCGACATGTCATCGTCTGCGACCCCGGGAAACTCGTCGGCTGCACGTACCCAGTTCCTTCGCCGACAACTCTGGCCTTCGACCAAGATCCATAAGTCTCGGCATTTCCCACAACCCCCACCCTCCGATTCCCATGGGGACGTCTGATTTCGGGGCTTCACTACCGTTCGCTTTCGTTACAACCTGCCGACTCGCTCGCCTCCCTGTCGGAGCTGACCAAAGGTTTCCCTCCAGCCAACGGAGACTTTTACTTCCGGGCTTCCAGCGGCTTGATCACTCGCACCGCTGCCGGATATAACTACGGTGGCAACTGGGCAAGTTCCACCGGCTGGACTTTCACCAGCTAGAACAGCCACTAGCATCGCTGCACGGACCTTCCCGACGTTATTCTGAGAATCTTTCCTTGGATGCTTGATCCCATACCCCGGCGGTCCCACGGAGTGCTCTTGCCTGGTTCTTCCCCAGTGTCTTCGGCCTTCCCCAGTAGAGGCTTGGGTCGGCTTCCCGCTAATTGATCCGCTTGAAACGACTTCTTGCGGGCCGAAAATTTCGGGGCGGCAGATATTTCTTTATGTTCAGGCCTCCAAGTTTGCTGGCCCCCCAGGTCGTCCCTACCGCTGCGCATACTGCCTCAGGGCAGCCCGGGCTTTTACGTCCGGGCAGAACGTGCTTCGTCACCTCCGCACGCACCGGATATACTAACCGTCCGAATTCAGGCAATTGACGGTACAGACTTTCTCCCCGTTAGGTTCTCAGTCTTGTCGGCTGCTCCCCTCCACGAGATCCGGCTCGATCCACCTCCCATGCGACTCGCGCGCGACCTGGGCGTAGTTCGGTTTCAGCGCGAGCATATCCCGGAGCGCCTTGCGAGCCTCCTCCATCATTACTAATCTCTGGAGAGCGTGATCACCTCCGGACGGCCGACAATCCGGGAATTATCGGATCCTCCATTTTGTTTAAGTTACTTCTGCGAATTCGCGCCCTCCGGCATAGACATTCCGCCGATGATGTGCCAATCCTTCCCGTCCCTGAGCAAGGTATGCGTGACGCGGAGGGTGTGCATCGCCCCATTGCCATCCTTGTCCGACCATTTGTACGTGATCCAGTAACACGTCACCGCCACGTCGCCATTCACTTGAATCGCAGCAGGTTTAAATTCAACGCTCTTGAACGCCAAGCCCTTACTGGTTTGCGCGGTAATCCAGTCTGTTATGTGGTCTTTGTGAACCGGTGCAGCATTGACCGAGGGCCAGCCAAGGAAATCTTTGTGCCAAAGACTTAAATAGGCGGGCAGATCGTTGTCCTGAACGTAGTTCCAATAAGTGTGCTCAAGCTTCCAAAGCGTTTGCTCGTTTTCTGATGCCTGTGTTTGGGTTGTCCCTTGCAAGGAAATCACCAAAAAGGCAGCCAGTAAAAATGGCGGCACAATCCCTATCCGGCCGTTTAGCATCTTCGCCTCCGTCACCTGCGCAAAATGGATTTTGAGTCGAGATGTAAGGAGTCTATATCCGAAATCGGACTAACCGTCCAGTAGTCTCGGAGAAGCGGCGCGCGCCTCTCGCTGGAAGCGCTCAAGCAACTGGCTGTCCTGCGCCATTTCAGAAGGGAGAAACTTCAGGGCCACTCGGCGGCCGAGTTGGGAGTCCTGGGCTTCGTACACCACACCCATGCCACCCGAGCCCAGTTTCCGGAGAATCTTGTAATGCAAGAGGGACTGGCCGATGAGGGCATCGTGGTTCATATCAGCCGGTTGATAGGATCCGGCGGATTGGTGCCGTCAAGGAAACCGGTTGGGGCGCCGAATTAGTTTACGGTTTGCGAAATCGTCACGTTGCGCGGTTCGTTTGAGCCGCTGAAATTGACTGTAGCCAACACGCCGACTCGGGTGCCCGGCGCAACAAAGCCTGCCACACCCGTGACCTCGTTCACGTTGACGGAAACGGTTCGCATACCCATCGGAATCAGGGATGACGGGACTGATCCACCGTCTTCTGCCGCTAGTTTGTAGGGCAGAACCAAATCTCCCTTTTCGATGCTGGTCACGTTCAAACCGGCAGCAGCCGGCCCGGGTATTTGATGGTGTAGACAAAGCCCCAGAGCGCTTTCAACCGAACCATTGCCCGCTACGATCGATTCGGAATCCTCCAGGCGGGTCCCAAGTTCCCGCTGCTGCTATCTCAACGCTACAACTGCCAGGCGTGATCCACGCTTGAACGAACAGACCCAACTGCGGCATTGGAAGACCACCACGGGCGGATTCTCAAGGAGCCTTACTGCAACCAGGAGCAGGCCGTGGTAACCAGTCGGTGACATCGACTTCAGGTCGCATAAATTCCTTTGTGCTTTCTTCCTGGATTAGAACTTTGTTATTAGGTCACTCGGCGAACGAGCAGCTCAATTTGCGTGGACCTGCGTATTCGAGGAAGGAAACTGCAAAGAGACAGCGTCGGTGCCGACGAAGCTCACCGTGACGCTGGTCTCCCGCTCAGTTAACCGCTCCCTGCCCGGGAATGAACTGTAGTGCCAGAGGCGCACAGCTTGCGCCGCTGCTTCCGCGAGGGGCTGTTTCCCGCTGAGCGCGTGAATTTGCTCCACCACTCCATTAGCCGCGATGATGATTTGTAATCGAACTTTACCTCTGATGCTGTCATCCGGGGCCACGGGATAAACCACGTGTCCTATTGGGGTTTCGGCAACTTGCACACGCGACGCGGAAGAGGCCAAGGTTCTTGTGAGCAAACCCGGCATGGGATGTGGCCTGGGCGTGAGGCGGGCGAGATCCTCGGCGCTGGGCGGAGCAGGTTCAGGAGGCTGAATTGCCACGCGTCCGGACTCATAGAAAGTTTCGAGATAGAGAGACAACCCTAGCGCCAAGCCGAGGAATAGCAAGCCAAAGCTCAAGCCCCAGCGGATCCGGGAATGAGCTGCCAATTGAATAAATTTGTGTGTTGCGCCTCGAGTGGAAGCTGCCACTTTAGGAGAAAAGGGAGATGGCGGAAGTTCCACACCCCAAATGTTTCGTCGGTAGTCGAGCGCTTCGATTCCAGCCTGATTTTCGTTGGCCGCAAGATGCTTGCTCCAAATGACACGGAAAGACGCTTTGTGCTGTCCTCGTTGTAATGCAATGGTCTGCCCGGGAGAAAGCTTCGTGCGCAATCCGCCCAGCCGGCCGCCGATGTGACTGATATCAACGGTGTGCGCCCATTGCGAGGGCAGAGTTTCGCCATCCTGCCCGTTCAGCCACACGCGCAGTGGCAAGACCATCTTGGTGCGAGAACAGCGTTGACTTCCCTCGGGCATCAGGAATAGCTTACCTTAAGTCCGAAACCTAAAACCTGTTACCGAAGTTATCGCGAACAACTCCTCTCGAAACAAGAAATGGGTTGTTGGGCAAGTTCCTGGTTTCGGTGAGCGTGGCCGAACGCCCAGTTCCCTCTAACAGGGTCCTGTTTCAGCAGCAACTACTCCCCGGATCCTACTTCAAAAAGTCGGGGAGGAATTGACCGTGGACGCCTTGCTTACCGCAGGGTCGTACAACGCGGTGATACGATCCAGGTCAGCGCTGACCTCACCAACGTGCAGGACAACACGGAAATTTGGGGCGAGCAGTATGAGCGCAAAGCCTCTCACATCCTCTCCTTGCAACAGCAGATCGTGTCAAGGGAAAACGCAACTCTCCTGACGCGCGCTCGTGAGAGCGCGCGCAGCGTGTCAAAAAAATGGCGGCTCTCCCGATGCGAGCGAGCCGCGCCATGTCTACAAGGGGCGATCGATCGTGCCCTGCTGCCAGACTGCGTCGTAACGCACCTCGTCGCCCGGCAGTACATATGCATTGAGAATGTAAAGCCGCCAACCCTCTGTCCATAGCGTGTTGTACTCGGTCTGGAAATCCGCGAATGTCCAGTCGTACACCTGGATTTCGCCGTGTGTCGCCGGCCGCCAAACCGCGTTGTAGCGCACCGTCCCGTCGGATATGACATACGAATCGAGAATGTACAGGCGCCAGCCCTCTGTCCATAACTTGTTATACTCGGTCTGGAAATCGGTCAGCGTCCATCCGTAGACCTGAGTTTCGCCCGAATCCCCTGGCCGAAACACCGCGTTGTAAAGCACGTCGCCGTTAGGCAATACGTACGATTGCAGAATGGACAACCGCCAGCCTTCCGGATAGAGCGTGTTATAGGTGCTCCGGAATTGCGCGTAAGTTACTCCGTAGAGCTGCTGCTCACCCAGATTCCCCGGTCGAAACACCGCGTTGTAAAGCACATCGCCGTTGGGCAAAACGTACGATTGAAGAATGTACAGCCGCCAGCCTTCCGGAAACAGCGTATTGTACGTACTCCGGAATTGCGCGTAGGTTACTCCATAGAGCTGCTCCTCACCCGTATTCCCTGTTGGCCGCCACACCGCGTTGTAAAGCACATTGCCGTCGGACAACACGTACGATTGAAGACTGTACAGACGCCAGCCTTCTGGAAACAACGTGTTGTACTCGGCCCTGTAATCTGCGTACGTCCACCCGTAGACTTGGATTTCGTCGAGGCTCGTGTACCCCGTGGTTGAACAGGTGCCTCCGTCGGTATTGTCGATGGCGGGGGGGATCGGCCCGAAGGATAGGTTGATTGGGCTTGCGGTGTCACACTGGTCTACCGCCTCGTCCCACCCCAGAAAATTGTTGACTGCCGGATCGGCAGAGGACTCGAAGATTTCGTGAGCGATCACAACTTGTTCCTGATCCTCCGGGATGACCGCCCAGAAGGCGGAGGTCGATTGCGAAGCGTGGTACCCCCCACATCCATCGCACCCAGTGACGGTGAAACCGTGTGCGGGGAACACCACGATCAGCGTGTTAGGTCCGAAAGCCGGGAGGGTCCCGCTCTTTTGGTTGGAGTGAATGATACTGAGGAGAGCGCTACGAGATAGGGCTTTGGGTTTCGCGTTCGGGCTCGCCGTGGCCGCCGCTGCCACAGTGACCTGGTTCACACCGTACTGTTTCATCATCGGCTGCTCGGAGGCGGGTGCATTCTCCCCCGACAGGTACGCCGCTAGATTAACGACATAGGTCTGCTGCGTAGTGATGTCCGATTCGGCCCAATTGCCATAGTACAGCGGGTAAATTTCGAACGTTTGCAGGAACGGTCCGCCGTGGTACTGAAGCGCCGTTGTAGCCCAGCCGAGCTTGGGGGCAAGCATACTTAGGATGCCGATCAGAAACGCTGCAGACAAACTTGCGATTTTTCGCATCTCAACTCTGCTTCGAACCTCAATTGTCGTTTTCATTTTGATTCTCCTTAAGTGATTTGTTTCTTGGTGAATCCTTCTACTCAATTCCCTGGTCGTGACTACTATTTCCCCGGCAGTGAGCCTTTGATCACGCCGGTCCCGGGCAACCTATTTACGCTGCGAGCCAACTCCAGCAAGGACTCCAGACAAATAAGCGGTGTGCCGTCGGAGGCAACAGGCATATGCAAGTCCGACGGCGCCGCACCATGCGTCAAGTCCACCCGCAGCGAGTTGGCGAGCAGAGACGCCGTTTGCCAGGTGACGACCTCGACCTCGGTGTCACACTGCTGGCACCACGTTCGGCCAACCCCGGCGGCATGAATCTCCACTCGCCGGTCGGTCTGGATGGTGATCTCGATTTTTCTCGGCTTTGGCATCGCCTTGTCCTTTATCTGGTGCGTGGTCTCGTGGTAAATTCGGGGCCACTTAACCCGGGCATCTGGCCTAACCGCCTCGACGTGCGGCAGAATGCCCCGGTGGACGGATCAAAGTCCTCAAGAATGGTTCAAAAAGTTCTCAAAAGTGCCTCAATGCGGCTATGAGCAAGGAAAATAAGAACTTCTACGAGTTCGGCCCCTTCCGGATTGACCTCGAGGAAAGGCAGTTGTTGCGCGGGCAGAACCCTATTCCGCTTACTCCCAAAGCCTTTGAGACGCTTTTGATCCTGATTCGCAGCAGTGAGCGGATCGTCCTGAAAGATGACTTGATGAAAGCCCTGTGGCCCGACAGCTTTGTCGAGGAATCAAACCTCACCCAGAACATCTTTGTGCTACGGAAGGCACTGGGGGAGAGTGCGCAGGGCGCCCGCTACATCGCGACGGTTCCGGGAAGGGGTTACCGCTTCACGGAAAAGGTTCGGGACGTGACGGATGAGCCGACCGACCTTGTCATCGAAAGCCACTCCATCCAGAAGGTGACCATTGAGGAGAGCAAGCCGCAGCGCAATCTCCTGGCGGTGAGTTTGACGGCGATCGCGCTTGCGGGTCTGGTTGGTCTTCTCCTTTATTACGTCGTCCGCAATCGCCAGTTGCGTGCCAGACGAGAGACAGCTTCCTCTGCTGCGGTTCAGAGCACAAAGTCTCGCCGCGCCATCGCCGTTCTCGGTTTTCGCAATCTTTCCGGGAACCCCGACAAAGAATGGCTGTCCACGGCACTGGCGGAAATGGTCAGCACCGAGCTGGCTGCGGGAGAAAAGCTTCGCCTGATCTCAGGCGAGGACATTGCCCACACCAGGCGCGATCTCGCGCTCGCCGACACGGGAACTTTCTCCAAAGACACGCTGGCGAGTATGCGTAAGCACATGGGCAGCGACCTGGTGGTGCTCGGATCCTACACAGTCCTCAGCGGGAAGTCCAAGTCCAATGAAAGCATTCGCCTTGACCTCCGAGTCCAAAATGCATCCGCCGGAGAGACGGTCGCCGAGGTCGCGGCCACGGGAGCCGAAGATGACCTGTTTGATCTGGTCTCGCAAGCCGGAGCGCGCCTGCGGGAGAAACTGGGCGTGGAAGCGGTGTCTCCGCCCGACGCCGTGAGCATACGAGCGTCGTTGCCGGATAACCCGGAAGCCGCGCGCTTGTACGCCGAGGGTCTTGCGAAATTCCGGGTCTTCGATTTTTTGGCGGCGCGCGATCTGCTGCAGCAGGCGGTGGCGGCCGATCCGAAATATCCCTTGTCGCACGCGGCTCTGGCAAATGCGTGGACTGCGCTGGGCTACAATGCCAAGGCGAAGGCGGAGGCCGCCAAGGCTTTCCAGTTATCGGGCAAGCTCAGATACGAGGAGCGGCTGGTGGTGGAGGGGCGTTATCGCAGCACCACTCTCGACTACGCTAAAGCT